>Ga0123337_10000051_pt1 | contig 246281 bp, 261 predicted proteins | sample frozenSSSSmetaG_FD_89792 | JGI IMG/M metagenome (GOLD analysis project Ga0123337, IMG submission 89792) | Glacier valley bacterial and archeal communities from Borup Fiord, Nunavut, Canada, to study Microbial Dark Matter (Phase II) -... | ecosystem: Environmental > Aquatic > Freshwater > Ice...
CTCCCGCCGCCGCTGCGGATCGCCGGCCGAGCGAGCCCCCGTGCGACGGGACAGGGGTATTATCGGCGCGGTGGGAGGTGAGGCGGGGAGATTGGGGGTGAAAATCAGCAAACCATTGTGGGGCAAGGGTTTTGAGGTGCGCCAATAGGAGAGTTTTTCGCAAACACCTCGCATTGTTTCCCTCTCCCGGCGGGAGAGGGCTTGAGCGCACACGAGCGTAGGCGAGTGTTCTGGCGCGAAAGGGTGTGGAGTTACGGTGCGAACGGGGGGCACCGTAAGCCCTCTCCCCAACCCCTCTCCCGCCGGGAGAGGGGCTCGCAGGCACACCGACCGTGCCTGAACAGATCGCGCTGTCGCGCGCCGCCGGGTCCCCCGGTCTGCGCCGCGCAGGCGCGGCTTGCCGGAGGATGACGACAGCATTGGAGATCCGCCGTCGCGAAGACAGATGATGGTTCGGATGCCGTCAGAATTTACGGCCGACGCCGATCGAAACGACCCAGGGGTCGAGATTGACGTCGCTCTTCAGTGTGCCGCCGTTGATGTCGGCCTCGGTGTTGAACCAGACCTTCTTGACGTCGACATTGAGGCTCCAGGGCCCCTGAAGGCCGATGTCGCTTCCGGCCTGAAGCGCATAGCCGACGCCGTTCTTCAGATCGACGGTGAAGCCGTTCCGGTCGTCGCCGCCATAGAAGATCATGGCATTCACCCCGGCCCCGACATAGGGGCTGAAACGGCCCTCGGTCAGCGGCCGGTATTGCAGGGTGACCACCGGCGGCACGACCCAGGTCTCGTGGACGGCGACGTCCGTCGCACCGCCCCGGGCGCGGACCTCATGGCGCGTCGTGCCCAGAATAGCCTCAACCGCCCAATGGTCCGTAATGAAATAGGTGAAGCCGAGGGTCGGCATGATGCTGTCCCCGACGTCGACGTGCAGACCGGTGGCAACACCGGCGGCTGTGGTAATCGCATCATTCGCCGTGGGGGCGACATCGGTGATGCGGCCGGTGACCAGCCAGTCGCCCGCGCGGGGCATCGACCAGGGTTGGGCGGTCTGGGCGTGAGCCGCGCCGGTGACAGCGAACAGGCCAGCGGCCACGGCGAGGGTCTTGAGCAACATGATGGTTTCTCCGGCAATCCCGGTCGCGAAGGCGGTCGGCGGATCGTCGGGCGGGTCATACGGTGGCGCTTTGCGAGGGCGCTTTGACCCAGAGCAAACACCCCCGGCCTGCGACAATCCGCCGTCCCGCAGCATCAAGCCGGGTCTCAGTCGACCGGCACGGCGGGTAACACACCCTGCAGGCCGACCGCGTCAGGTTGATTGTCCGGAAGGTCTGGCGGAGACGCAGGGATTCGAACCCTGGGTACCCCTTACAGGGTACGACGATTTAGCAAACCGTTGCCTTAAGCCACTCGGCCACGTCTCCAGCAGGCACGGCAGATAGCCGAGGGCGCGGCGCGGCGCAACCGGGTTTGGACGCGGAGAACAGCGTCACCGTTAACGCGGCAGTGAGAGGCGCTGTGCATGATTGCGCGCACCTGATCGTCCGAGTTCCATGACCCAAGCCGTCCGCCGCCGTTCCCCTGCCCGTTCGCCCTCGCCGTCCGGCGAGCCGGCGACGCTGGATGCCGCCGGTCTTCAGGCCCTGGCCGAGACCGCCCTGACCCCGCACGGCGACGGGGACAGCGATGCCGACGGTGCCGCCCGGCGCGGCCCGTTCCGGCCCGAAGTCTGGCTGAACGCCCGCCAGCGTCATGCGGCACGGCTGGCGGTCCACTATTTTCGCGCCTTTGACGTTCTGGCGGTGATCGCCGTCAGCCTGTTGTGCGCCTGGGCCGCCGTGCCCGGCAGCCTGGCCGAGGCCCGGTTGTGGCAGGTGCTGCCGTTCGTCGCCGGCGCAGTGGCCGTGCTGGCGATGATGCGCTCTCTGGGCCTGTACCGGTTCACCCGCAGCCACAGGATCGGCCTGCATCTGGCCGCCGTGGCCGGGGTCACCCTGGCCGGGGCGGCAGCGACGATGGGGCTGGGCCTGATGATGCGCGGGGCCGCCGCACCGTGGTCGGCCTATCTGGTCTGGACGGGTTTGATCCTGATCAGTCTGAACGGCCTGCATATGGGCTGGAGCGACCTGGTCAGTCGCTGGCGCGCCTCGGGGGCGCTGACGCCCAGTATCGTGCTGGTCGGGGCCACCCGCCACGCCGAAGGCTTGATCCGCGAGGCTCTGACGCGGCGAGACCTCAATGTGCTGGGCATCTTCGATGACCGGATGGCCCGATCGCCGCGCGCCATTGAGGGCGTGCCGGTGCTGGGTCGGGCCGACGATCTGCTGACCCATCACATGACCCCCTATGTCGACCGGATCGTGCTGGCCATCGATCCCAAGGCCGAGGCCCGGGTGCGTGACCTGACCAGCCGGCTGCGGACCCTGCCCAATGAGGTGACCCTGTTGGTCGAGCCGTCCGACGCCGACTGGGGCAAGGCGGTCGACCGGCTGTCGCGGACCTCGCTGGCCCAACTGGACGGCCCGGTCGACGACGAACGCCGCGCCTTCAACAAACGGCTGCAGGACCTGATCGTCGGCCTGATCGCCGCTGTATTGCTGGCCCCGGTGATGGCGCTTGTGGCCCTGGCTATCCGCCTCGACGGCCCCGGCCCGATCCTGTTCCGCCAGCGCCGCCACGGCTTCAACCAGGAAGAGATCGTGGTGTGGAAATTCCGCTCGATGCGGCCCGAGACCGCCGACGCCACCGCCTCGCGTCAGGTCACGGCCGATGATGACCGCGTCACCCGGGTCGGCCGCATCCTGCGCTCGACCAGTCTGGATGAACTGCCGCAGTTGCTGAATGTGCTGCGGGGCGAGATGTCGCTGGTCGGGCCGCGACCGCACGCCATCGGCATGAAGACGGGCCATATCGAATCGGCGCGGTTGGTGGCCGAATACGCCCACCGCCATCGCATCAAGCCGGGCATGACCGGATGGGCTGCCGTCAACGGCTCGCGCGGGCCGCTGCATTCCGCCCAGGACGTGCGCCGCCGCGTGCAGCTGGATATCGACTATGTCGAACGCCAGTCGCTGTGGCTGGATCTGTGGGTGATGCTGATCACCATCCCCGTGCTGCTGGGCGACCGGCAGGCCATTCGTTGAGCGGAGCACACTGATGTTCTGGCGCGGCGTCTGGGGCTATCTGCCGGCCAATATCGTCCAGGGCGTGGTCGGTTTCCTGGCCATCGTCATCTTTACGCGCGTGCTGAGTCCGGCGGATTTCGGCCGCTACGCCCTGGCCTTCTCGGTCATGACCCTGGCCCATGTGGCGGTGTTCAGCTGGCTGGAGGCGGCCATGGCCCGGTTCTGGGCCGCCGAACAGACCGCCGAGGGTCTGGCCAGTCATTTCGCAAGCCTGTATCGCACGGCCTTCCGGCTGAGCCTGATCTTCCTGCCGGTCGCGGCGGTGCTGATCGCCCTGTGGCCGATGGACCCGGCCTTCCGCATCGCCGTGGCCGTCGGGGTCGGCGGCATTCCGGTTCGCTGTTTCGCCAAACTGGCCATGGAACGGTTCCGCGCCGCCGGTGAGGTGGGACAGGCCGCGCGCATCGACATGGTCACCGCCATCGGCGGACTGGTCATCGGTGTGGCCGTGGCCCTGGCCGGGGCCGGCGGCTCCGCGCCGCTGATCGGCCTGATGCTGGCCCCGCTGCTGACCCTGCCCTTCATCCTGCCGGGTGAGCTGAAACAGGGACGCGGCGGCCATGTCGATCGCACCCGGCTGCGCAGCTATGCGGTCTATGGCTATCCGATCGCGGCATCGCTGGCCCTCGCTGTCGTCCTGTCGTCGACCGACCGGTTCCTGCTGGCGGCCTTCATGAACGAGGCGGCGGTGGGGGCCTATCACGCCGGTTACAGCCTCGCGAACCGGACACTGGACGTGCTGTTCATCTGGCTGGGCGCGGCGGGGACACCGGCCCTGGTCATGGCGCTGGAGCGCGGCGGCGGTGAGCGGCTGCAGACGGCCGCGCGCGAACAGGCCTCGACCTTCCTGCTGATCGGCCTGCCGGCGGCGGCGGGGGTGGCGCTGGTCGCCGGGCCACTGACCGAGGTGATGATCGGCGAGGACCTGCGCCGGGTCGCGGCGGCGATCACCCCGTGGATCGCCCTGTCGGCCCTGCTGTCGGGCCTGACCACCTACTATTTCCACCAGGCCTTCACCCTGGGGCGGCGCACCGGCCTGTTGCTGGCGGCGATGGCGGTGCCGGCCCTGGCCAATATCGTTCTGAACCTGCTGCTGATCCCCGGCCACGGCGTGATGGGCGCAGCCTGGGCCACGGCGATCAGCTTCGGCCTCGGCCTGCTGGCCTCGATCGGCATCGGCCGGCGGGTGCTGGTCATGCCGGTCCCGTGGGAGACGCTGGCGCGCTGTGGCGTGGCCACGGCGGTGATGGCGCTGGTGGTGACCGCCCTGCCCACGCCGGGCGGGCTGCTCGAACTGATACTGGATGCGAGTGTCGGGGGGCTGGTCTATGCCGTCGTCGCCCTGATCCTGAATGCGGCGGGCGTCCGCGATGTGGCCGGGCGGATCCTCGCCTCGGCCCGAACCCGGAGCACACTGCCATGACCGCCAAAGGCCGCGTCTTCGCCAATCCGACGTGGAAGGTCGCCAGCCCGGTCGTCTCGGTGTTGATCCCGTTCCTCGGCGATGACCCCGCGACCCTGCTGGCCCTGCTGGACGAAGAGGCCGGGGCCGTGGACGGCTCGGTCGAGATCGTGGTGCTGGATGACGGCACCCGCGACCCCGAACTGACCAAACGGCTGACCCGCCAGATCAAGGGTATGACCCTGCCCGCGCGGCTGATCACCCTGCCCCGCAACGAGGGCCGGTCGATCGGCCGCAACCGGCTGGCCACGGCCGCGCGCGGCGGCAGTCTGCTGTTCCTCGACAGTGACATGCGGCCCGACTACCGGCGTTTCCTGCGCGACTGGGCCGATCTGGTGGCGCGCGAGGATCCGCCGGTGGCGTTCGGCGGCATCTCCCTGCTGCAGGCCCCGACCGAGCCGCGCTTTGCCGTGCACCGGGCCATGGCCACCAAGTCCGAGTGCGTGCCCTATACGGTGCGGGCGCGTCAGCCCGAGAAATACGTCTACACCTCCAACCTGCTGGTGCGTCGTGACGTGTTCGCGGCCGAGGCCTTTGACCCCGGATTTACCGGCTGGGGCTGGGAGGATGTGGAGTGGGCGATGCGGGTGTCGGGCCGGTTCCGGGTGCTGCACGTCGACAATCCGGCGACCCATATGGGACTGGACACGGTCGCGGCGCTGGCAGGAAAGTACGAACAGTCGGCCCCCAATTTCGCCCGGGTCGTCGACCGCCATCCGGCCATCGTCAGCACCTATCCCAGCTATCGCGCGGCGCGGCTGTTGAAGCGGCTGCCGGGGCTTGCGACGCTGCGGCCGCTGATGCGCCGCGTGGCCGAGACCGAGGGATTGCCGATCGCCACCCGGGCCTTTTCCCTGCGCCTGTACCGGGCGGCGCTCTATGCCGGAGCGATCAGGTGACGCCCGAACCCTACAGCGCCGATGCCGGGCTCGGGGCCAAGCTGCGCCGCCGCTATGCGCGACTGGTGCACCGGCGGCCGGCGCGACTGAATCTGAGCCGTCCGACCGTCAGCTTCACCTTCGACGACGCCCCGGCCAGCGCGGCGTCGGCGGCCGCCATCCTGGAAAGCCACGACGCGCGAGGGACCTATTATCTGTGCGCCGGCCTGTTCGACGAGACCGGCCATATGGGACGCTACATCAATGCCGCCGAGGCCGCCGATCTGGCGGCGCGGGGGCATGAGATCGGCTGTCACAGCCACGGCCATGTCGATGCGCATCGCACCGAAGGCGCGACCCTGCTGGCCGACAGCGCCCGCAATGTCGCAGCCCTGACGGCGCTGGGTGGCAGCGCCCGCCATTTCGCCTTTCCATATGGCGAGGTTTCGCCGGTGGCCAAGGCGCGGCTGGCCGATTGCTACGGATCGCTGCGCGGGGTCCATGCCGGACTGATGCAGGACGGGTCGGACCTGAACCAGCTGCCGGCCGTCGGCATTGAGGGCGAAGACGGCGAGGCCATTGCCCGCCGCTGGATCGATCGTGCTGTGGAATCAGGAAGCTGGCTCATTCTGTTCACCCATGACGTCAGTGACCAGCCGTCGCCGTGGGGCTGTACGCCCGCGGCGCTGGACAGGCTGGCCGCCTATGCCCGGGACGCAGGTTGCGATCTGAAGACGGTCGGCGCGGTGCTGGACCGATGACCGGCCCCGTCGCCGTGATCGTGCCGACCCTGCGTCGACCCGAGGGTCTGACCCGGGCGCTGGACTCCCTGTTCGCCCAGGCCGGGGTCGCCGACCGGCTTTGCGAGGTTGTGGTGGTCGACAATGATCCCGCCGGAAGCGCCGCCGCGACGGTCGAGGCGCTGCGTGGGCGGTCGCCCTGGCCACTGGTCTATTGCCACGCCCCGGTGCCGGGGGTGGCCACGGCGCGCAATGTCGGACTGCAGGCGACCGATGCACCGCTGATCGCCTTTCTCGACGATGATGAGGTGGCGGCACCGGACTGGCTGGCACAGCTGCTGGCGGCACAGACGGAGACCGGGGCGGATGTGGTGTTCGGTCCGATCCGCGGACGGGCCCCCGACGCCGCCGACTGGCTCAAACCCTATCTGGAAGACTTTTTCGGCCGGGCCGGACCGGCTTCCAACCGGCTGATCGACCAGCCGTTCGGCTGCGGCAATTCGCTGATGGTGCGCCGGACCGCCCTGCCCGGCCCCGCGCCGTTCGATGTCGGTGCCGATCAGGCAGGCGGCGAGGACGACGCCCTGTTCGCGGCACTGGCGGATCGTGGTGGCCGGTTCGGCTGGGCCGCCGGGGCCCATGTCGACGAGATTGCTCCGGCCCATCGGGCGACCCTGACCTATGCCCTGTCGCGGGCCTTTGCTTTCGGCCAAGGCCCCAGCCAGACGGCAGCGGCCCGGCGGGACTGGATCGCCGTGGTGCGCTGGATGCTGATCGGGGCTGTGCAGATGATGCTGTGGGCCTGCGCGGCCGTGCCCTATCTGATCGTACGCAGTCCGCGCCGGGCCTGGGCGATGGACCGCATGGCGCGCGGACTTGGAAAACTGTTCTGGATGAAGGGGCTGGAGCCGCACTTTTACGGAACACGCGAACTGGCGCGGCTGGACGCTGCCGCGCGCTGAACGCGGGGATCAGCCGGTCAGGCGGGCCAGGAAGCCGGGCGCGCGATAGGTCGAGCGATTGACGACAACCCCGGCGATCTTGCCGCCGACGGCCTCGATCTCGTCACGCAGGATCATCGGATCGGCGGCCCGGGTCGACTCGGACACCACCAGAATCGTCGCATCGACAAACGGGGCCAGGGTCAGGGCCATGTCGTTTCGGTCCGTTGACGGGGCATCGATGACGATGGTGTCGGCATGTTGGCGCAAGGCATCCCAATAGCGGGCGTCGCCCACGGCCTCGGCCCGCTGTCCTGAACGCAGCCGGGTGGTGTTGACGCGCGACACCCACAGCCGCCCGCCCAGACAGGACCGCGCCGTCAGCAGCCGCGCCGGAGAGATCGGTCGACCATCGGGACCGGTCATGCGCGGGGTGACCGCGAAGAAGCACGATCCGTCGGGCGAGGCCTGGGCCGGGCGACCGATACGGCCAAAGCGGTCAGGTTCGCCGGAGATGGCCTCAAGCTGGCCCTGTTGCGCAAGGTCCCCGTCGATCAGCCACACCGGACGGCGGGCCCGCACGGCGGCCAGCCGGGCATATTCGCGGGCGACCGTCGAGGCCCCCTCGCCGGAGTTGGCGGCGACAACCTGGATGACCCGGCCACGATGAGCCGGGGCCGGCCCCAGTGCCGCCCAGAGGCCGGCCATTTCGGATGTCAGATCGACCATCGAATCGCTTACGCGCCTAACTCACCGGGCCAAAGACTAGCATGCGGGCTCACCGCGCCTTCATCGGCGCGACGGCCAGCACAGGCATTTCCAGTGTCCGACCCACCGAACTGGCGGTGACGAAACTGCGTCTGGTGAAAATCCGCAACAGGCCGACGCACAGGGCGGTGAAGCCCGCGAACAGGAAGACGACGATCAGCAGCGGGGCCTTCAGGCTCTTGCCGCGGGTCGGGGCCTGGGCCCGTTCGATGACGGTGACATTGTCGGCCCCGGCCATGACCAGGGCGCTGTCGGCGCGGCTCTGGGTCGCGCGTTCCTGGAAGTCACGGATGTTGGCGGTCAGAACTTCGCGGTCGCCGGCCAGGGTGGCGTTGGTCGATTCGATCTGGGTCAGCATGGTCTGCCGCGACCGCAGTTCACCGACCTGGCGATCGAGCGCGGCGAGTCGGGCCCCCAGAGACGAGGCCTCGGCCGCAGCGGCGATGCGATCGCCCTCGATCTGGACCCAGATCGGATTGGGCCCGGTGCGGACCTCCTTGGCCCCGACCGCCGTGCCTGTGCCGACGAAGGCCTGCAGCTGGGCGATCTGTTCCTCGATGTCCTTCACCGGCTGGGCGTCGGGTTGATAGCGCGACAGTAGCTGTTCCCGCTGGGTCCGCAGCTGCAGCACCTGGTCCTGGGCCGAGATATTCAGGTCCTGCTGGAGAGTGACCTGGGCCGGGATGGCGGCCTGCTGGGCCACCAGGGTCGCCAGCCGCTGGCGCGCCTGATCCAGCTGGGCCCGAACCGAGAGCCGTTCGGTAAAGACCGTCTGATAGGTCGCCGCCAGGGTCGCCTTCAGGGTGGCGAAATCACCGATGTCATTGGAGGTCAGGAAGGCCTCATAGGCCGAATCGGCCGTGGCCAGTTCGTCCTCGAACACCTGGCGCTGCTGTTCGATGGCCGGGGTCTTGTTGTCCTGGAACACCTCGCGCCGATAGGTCAGATACTGGGCGATGACCGCGTTCAGCACCCGGGCCGCGGTCTCGGGATTGTTGCTCTCGTAGCTGACGCCGATGATGGCGCTGCCCGGTGTGGTGCCGACGCCGAGGCCGGCGTCCAGAACCTTCAGGGCGTCGGTCTGGCGCTTGGCGGCCGGCTCGCTGGACGGCTTGTCGCCGAGGAAGCTGTCGACGCCCAGGGCGGCGACCGTGCGCTGCTTGACCTCGAGACTGTTGAGGATCGCGGCCTCGGAACCGGCCACCGCATCGGCGTCCGGGGCCTGGCCGCGTTCAGCCGTGCCGACCCGTGGCTGGTAGACATATTCCTGGCCGACACCCGCATAGATCTTGCCGGTCGCCGTATAGGTCTTCTTCAGGGTCAGGACCGCCGCCGTGCCGAGCGCGAAGATGAGCAGGAAGACCAGAATCATGGGCAGCAGCTCGCGGAACAGAAGCCCCACGATGTCGAGGAGTCCGTAGCGCGGGCGGGCTGTGGCGTAGGCCGTCGTGCGCATGGGCGTTGGGTGATTCCATAGGTCGCGGTGACTGTTGCCCCAGACTTGACCGAGCGGCGTTAACCACTGGTTACCCATAAGCGCAGACCCTGTGTCGAACGCGCCTGTCCGCTACGGATTCCTGCCCCATGCCCATCGATCGTCGCCTGCTCCTGCTGTCCCTCGGTGCCGCCGCCCTCAGCGGCTGCGCGAGCGAGAACGGCGGCCGCATGCCCCTGCCCGCGGCCGGTGCCTCGGGCGGACGGGTTCAGCCGGTCGGCCAGACCGGTTTCCCCGAGATCGCCTTCGCCGACTGGACGGACGCCGAGCCGGAATATCTGCTGTATCCCGGCGACGAGATCGAGGTGGCCACGCCGACCGCCGCGGAATTGACCCGGACCCAGAAGATCGGTCCCGACGGTCGGATCGCCCTGCCCCTGATCGGCCAGGTCATGGCGGCGGACCGGACGATCGCCGAGCTCGAATCGGATGTCGCCGGGGCCTATGCCTCACAGCTGTTGCGGCCCGTGGTCGAGGTCACCCTCAAACAGGCGGGGCCGCTGAAAATCTGGGTGGACGGCGAGGTCCGGACACCGGGCGTCTATGACATGCCGGGCGACATCGATGCCTATCAGGCGGTCATCATGGCGGGGGGCTTCATGCCCACGGCGCGCCAGCAGGAGGTGGCGCTGATCCGGCGCGGTCCCGGCGGCGTGCGCATGATGCGGGCCGCCGATCTCAGGCCGCGTCGTGGCGAGGTCATCGCCCTGCGCCGCGGGGATATTCTGTTCGTTCCGCGGACCACGCTGGGCGAGGTCGCCAATTTCGTCACCCAGATCCGCAACGCCCTGCCCGTCGGCTTCACCTACGCGCTCAACGGCCAGTACCAGTCGTTCTAGGGCGTCGGCATTCCGGGGACTGGACGCAGACGCATCCAGTCCGCCTGGCATCAGGCTGCGAGGGTAACGACCCCGGCGTCGATCCAGCGGCGAGCGGCGCGTTGGGCGTCGGCGATCTCGTCCCGCTCCATTTCCTGCGACATCTCGCGGCGATACTCGCGGGCTTCAACCGACCCCTTCATGGCCGCCAGGTTGAAGATCATATGGGCCGAGACCCGATCCATCGGGCAGCCGTCCTGGCCGGTCGAGTACATCATGCCCAGACGAAACAGGGCTTCGCCGTCCATGTCCGCGGTCGGCAGAGGCAGAGCAGCCTCGGCTTCGATCCCGATTTCCGGCGCCAGTTCTTGCGCGTTCATTACCGTATCCTCCGAAAGAAGGCCGTTCTGGCCCCCTCTTCTGAGGCCTGATCAAATACCCGCGGCTTGAAGTTAAAGTTAACAGCGGCGGACCGATTCGATGTTTTCAGTAAAGCAATAATGAATACTGGCGGCGGGATTCACACCTCGGAAATGTCTTGGAAATCGTGTGGTTACACCTTCCCGGAAGGTTAACGTCCGCGCTGGCCGAACAGGACCTTGCGCGCCGCCTCGGCGGACTGGCCCGAGGCCGCCAGGTTGCGCCGCATCGCCTCGCCGACAGCGCGACCCGCGATCACCGCCGGTCGCGCGCCGACGCGGTCCATCCAGGCCTTGAGGTTGGGGAACTCGTCCAGCGACTGGCCCTGGTATTCCGGCAGGACCCACGGCCACGCGGCCATGTCCGCGATCGAATAGTCCCCGGCCAGATAATCGCGGTCGGCCAGACGGCGATCCATCACACCGTAGAGCCGGTGGGTCTCGTCGGTGTAGCGGCGGACACCATAGGCGATCTGGCGCTGGTCGCGGATGATGGCCGGGGCGTACTGGCGGAAATGATGGGTCTGGCCGGCCATCGGTCCGAGGCCACCGACCTGCCAGAAGAGCCACTGGTCGATCTCGACCCGCGTGCGCACATCGGTCGGATAGAATTGGCCGGACCTGTTGCCGAGATATTGCAGGATCGCGCCGGATTCGAAGATCGACAGCGGCTTTCCGTCGGGACCGTCCGGATCGATGATAGCCGGCATCCGGCCGTTGGGGCTGATCGCCTGGAAGGCGGGTTCGAACTGTTCCCCGGCCCCGATGTTCACCGGCTTGACCTCATAGGGCAGGCCCATCTCCTCAAGCGCGATGGAGACCTTCCAGCCGTTCGGCGTGGGCCAGTACCAGAGTTCGATCGGTTGGGTCATGAGGGGATCCTGAAACGGCCCCCTGATCTGGGGCGTGGACCGACGGGGCGCAACCGGCGCGGCGGCCAAACCTGACCGGGTCGTTCAGGACGAGTTCATCCGGTTCGCGCCAGCCTGCGGAACATTCAGGGCCTGTCCCCCGTTTCGCCACAGGCCCGCTGCAGGAGAACCACCATGAACCGCCTGACCCGGGCCGCCGTCATTGCCGTCGCACTGATGACCACGGCAGCCCCCCTCGCCGCCCAGGCCCAGAGCCGCGGCGACCGCCACGAACAACGCCAGGATCGCCGCGATGACCGTCGCGACCATCGCTCCGACCGTCGGGATGACCGGCGTGATGATCGTCGGGATGACCGCCGCGACTATCGCTCCGACCGACGCAATGACGCCCGCGACTACCGGGCCGACCGGCGCGATGACCGCCGCGACTACCGTCAGAACCAGCGCTATGACCGCAACAATCGCAACTGGTACCAGGGTCGCAGCGATTTCCGCGACTACCGTGGGGCCCGCAACGGCTACTGGTATGCGCCCAGCTACGGCTACTACCGGGTCGACCCGCGTTACAGGCATCAGCGCTGGCAGCGGGGCAGCTATCTGCCCGCGGCCTATCGCGGATATTATGTGCGCGACCCCTATATCTACGGTCTGCGCTCGGCCCCGCGCGGCTATCGCTATGTCCACGCGAACAATGACATCGTGATGATCGCCGTGGCCACCGGCCTGATCGTCAGCGTACTGGCCGGCGCCTACTAGGCGGCCTGGCGGATGGATCAGCCCCCGCGGACCTCGTGTCGGCGGGGGCTTTTTCTTGCCCGCCCCACGCGGTGACCCGGCGTTATCGTTCAGTTAAGGTTCATGCGCGCGGCGCGATCCTGTCATTGAGCCGCCCGATACGGGTGTGCGGGGAAAGAGACCATGAAACGCAATCTGATGGTGTTCACCGCGATCACCGCCCTCCTCCTGCCGCTGGCCGCGCCCGTCGTGGCCGCTGCCCAGGATCGCGACAGCCGCGCCCAGCGTCATCGCGCCAGCCAGGATGGCGAGAGCCGAGCCCAGCGCGCCGAGGACCGTGGCGGCCGCAATGGCCGGGGAGGTAGCGACAGCAGCAGCAATGCCGAGACGCCGCCTCCGCCAGCCCGGCCCAGCCGCCCCGGCCGCGCGACCGAACCGGCCCGTCCGGCTCGCCCCGCCCAGCCGGACCGTCCATCGCGTCCCGACACGGCCTCGCGTCCGGATCGGCCGGACCGTTCCGGTGCGACCGGCGGCCAATCGAGAGGCCAGCGCCCTGACCGGCCCGACAGGTCGGGTCCGAACCCCTCGGGACAGGATCGTGGCACACGCCCTGACCGCCCGTCGGATCGCGGGGATCGCCAGAACCGTTCCGATGGACGCCGTAACGGCGGTCAGGATCGCCGCGACGATCGCCGGGACAACAATACCAACCGGTACGACCAGCGTGACAACCGTCGCGACAACAACCGGTACGATCGCGACGACCGTCGCGATAACCGCCGGGAATATCGGAGTGACCGTCGCCAGGATCGCCGCGAGTACCAGGAGTACCGCAACCGCTTCGACAGCAACCGCTGGCGCAGCGACTGGGGTCGCAGTCACCGCTCCGACTGGTGGCGCAATGATCACCGGTTCCGCAGCTACACCGGCTTCCGCATCGGCTTCTATTTTGCGCCCGGCCACGGCTATTACAGCGTCCCCCGCAGTTACTGGGGCCAGCGCTGGACGGTCGGTGACTATCTGCCGTCGATGTTCTGGCGCTACCAGCTGGACGACTGGCGCACCTTCGGTCTCGGCTATCCGCCGGCCGGCACGCGCTGGGTCGTGGTCGACAACCAGATCTATCTGATCGACCAGTACGACGGCTATATCATCGACGTCATCTACGACGCCTGGAACTGGTAGCCGGACCGGAATGAACGAAGGCCCCGCGGCGCGATCCGCGGGGCCTTTTTCATGACGCGCTCATCCAGTGAGATGCCGCGCACCGAGCGATAGCGCCCAAGGCATGCACTCATGCAGCGAGACGCCGCGTCGCGCAGTAGCCAGGTTCAGGAAATTCCCAGCTTCGCCTTCAGGATATCGTTCACCGCGGCCGGATTGGCCTTGCCGCCGGTGGCCTTCATCACCTGACCGACGAACCAGCCGATGGCCTGGGGTTTTTCGGCGACGGCGGCGGCCTTGTCGGGGTTGGCGGCGATGATCTCGTCGACGGCCTGTTCGATCGCGCCGGTGTCATTGACCTGGACCAGACCGCGGGCCTCGACCACCTGACGCGGCGAGCCTTCGCCGGACCAGACATGATCGAACACCTCCTTGGCGATCTTCGACGAAATGACCCCCTCCTCGATCAAAGCCACCAGCTCGGCCACATGGGCGGCCGGCAGCGGGCTCTGCGAGAAGTCGAGATGGTCGGCGGCCAGACGGGCCGACAGCTCGTTGGTCACCCAGTTGGACACCAGTTTGGCATCACGGCCCCTGGCGGCCTGTTCGAAATAGTCAGCCTTGGCCTGTTCCGAGATCAGCACCACGGCGTCGTATTGCGACAGACCGTAGTCGGCCATCAGACGCTTGCGCTTCTCGTCCGGCAGTTCCGGCAGCGAGGCCCTGATGCCGTCAATCCAGGCCTGCTCCAGCTCCAGCGGCAGCAGGTCGGGGTCGGGGAAGTAGCGATAGTCGTTCGCCTCTTCCTTGGAGCGCATCGAGCGGGTCTCGCCGGCGGTCGGATCGTAGAGGCGGGTCTCCTGATCGACCTTGCCGCCGTCCTCAAGGATCTCGATCTGGCGACGGGCCTCATAGTTGATGGCCTGGGAGATGAAGCGGAACGAGTTGACGTTCTTGATCTCGCAGCGCGTGCCCAGATGGCTGAAGTCGCCGGTGGCGCGGAATTTCTCGTAGCCGCCCGCGCGGCAGACCGAGACGTTGACGTCGGCGCGCAGATTGCCCTTCTCCATGTCGCCGTCGCAGGTGCCCAGATAGATCAGGATGGTGCGGATCTTCTTGACGTAGGCGACCGCCTCTTCCGGCGAGCGCATATGCGGCTTGGAGACGATCTCCATCAGGGCCGTGCCGGCCCGGTTCAGGTCGACATAGGATTCGGTCGGCGACAGGTCGTGGATCAGCTTGCCCGCGTCCTGTTCCAGATGCAGGCGTTCGACGCCGACGGTGAAGAAGGTGCCGTCCTCGGCCTCGACCTCAACCTCGCCCTCCCCGACGATGGGGAAATACAGCTGGCTGATCTGATAGCCCTGCGGCAGATCCGGATAGAAATAGTTCTTGCGGTCGAACTGGCTGCGTTTGTTGATCTGGGCCTTCAGGCCCAGGCCGGTCCTGACCGCCTGTTCGACACAGTGACCGTTGAGGGTCGGCAGCATGCCGGGAAAGCCCGCGTCGACCAGCGATACCTGTTCGTTCGGGCCCGCGCCGAAGCCGACGGCCGCGCCGGAGAACAGCTTGGCCTTCGAGGCCACCTGGGCGTGGATTTCCAGCCCCATGACGATTTCCCAGGCACCGGTGCGGCCCTGGATGAGATTGGTGTTCTCGGTCATGCTCACCACCACTTTTCCGGTTTCGCGACGAACCCGGCCGCGTCTTCGAGGGCGCTGGCCACCTTGAACACCGTCGCCTCGTCCAGCGCCTTGCCGATGACCTGGAGGCCAAGCGGCAGGCCGCCGCTGTCGACGCCGGCGGGGACCGAGATGCCGGGCAGGCCGGCGAGGTTGGCGGTGACGGTGAAGATGTCGTTCAGATACATCTGCAGCGGGTCGATCTGTTTGTCGCCCAGGGCAAAGGCGGCCGACGGGGTCGACGGTGTCAGGATGGCGTCGACCTGGTCCCAGACCTTGTCGAAATCCTCGGCGATCCGACGACGGACCTTGAGGGCGCGGACGTAGTAGGCGTCATAGAATCCGGCCGACAGGACGTAGGCCCCGATGATCAGACGACGTTTGACCTCGCCGCCGAAGCCTTCGGCGCGGCTGGTCTCGTACAGGTCGGTCAGGCTGGTCGTGCCCTCGGCGCGGTGGCCGAACCGCATGCCGTCATAGCGGGCCAGGTTGGACGAGGCCTCGGCCGGGGCGATGATATAATAGGCCGGCAGGGCGTATTTGGTGTGCGGCAGACTGATCGGCACGATCTCGCAACCGGCGTCTTTCAGCCACGCCATACCCTGATCCCACAACTTCTGGATCTCGGCGGGCATGCCGTCGACGACGTATTCTTTCGGCACGCCGATGCGCAGCCCCTTGATCGACTGACCGACCGATTGGGTCCAGTCCGGCGTCGGGACATCGAGACTGGTGGAGTCGCGGACGTCGAACGAGCACATCGATTGCAGCATCAGGGCGGCGTCGGCGACCGTTTTGGTGATCGGACCGGCCTGATCCAGCGAGCTGGCGAAGGCGACCATGCCGAAACGGCTGGCGCGGCCATAGGTGGGTTTGATGCCGACGGTTCCAGTGAAGGCGGCCGGCTGGCGGATCGAGCCGCCGGTGTCCGAGGCCGTGGCGGCCAGGCACAGGTCGGCGGCGACCGACGAGGCCGAACCACCCGAGCTGCCACCGGGCGTCAGGTCTGCGTTCGAGCCCTTTGATTTCCAGGGATTGACCACGGGACCGAAGGCGCTGGTCTCGTTCGACGAGCCCATGGCGAACTCGTCCATGTTCAGCTTGCCCAGCATGACCGCCCCGTCGCGCCACAGATTGCCGCTGACGGTCGATTCATAGGGCGGGACGAAGCCGCGCAGCATGTTGGAGCCGGCCGTGGTCTGGACCCCGTCGGTACAGAACAGGTCCTTGATCCCCAGCGGTGCGCCTTCCAGCACACCACCCTGCCCGACCGCCAGTCTGGCGTCGGAGGCACGGGCCATGTCGATCGCCTTGTCGGCGGTGACGGTGACAAAGGCGTTCAGGGTCGGGTTGGCGGATTCGATCGCGCCCAGGAAGGACCGGGTCAGTTCCTCGGACGAGAATTGCTTCGCCTTAAGCCCGTCGACAGCGGCCTTGAGGGTAAGTTTGGTGAGATCAGACATGCGTCGCTCCGGCCTTCGCCTCAGCGCTCCCTTCCCCCTTGACGGGGGAAGGGCCGGGGTTGGGGGTGACAGTGGTTGAGAAGGTGGCACGGAGCGACGTGTCTGCGCCGGGTGCCTTCACCCCCATCCCAACCCTTCCCCCATCGAGGGGGAAGGGCTTCGACAGTACGACGGCCATCACTCGACCACCTTGGGCACGACGAAGAAGCCGTCGGTCGACTGCGGGGCATTGCCCAGCACATCGGCGACCTTGTTGCCGTCCGTGACGACGTCCTCGCGCAGGCGCAGGGCCTGGGCTACGTTCGAGGTCATCGGCTCGACGCCGTCGACGTCGACTTCATTCAACTGCTCGATCCAGGTCAGAATACCGTTCAGCTCCCGGGCCAGCGGCTCCAGGCGGTCTTCCGGGGTCTTGATACGGGCGAGGTGTGCGACCTTGCGCACCGTCGCGGCGTCGATGGCCATGCGGCTCTCCAGACGTGACAGGTCAAGCGGGCGGATTAGCCGCCCGGCGGGCCTTTCACAAGCTACCGGGGCCGCTTTGCGCGTCAGGCCGCCGGGGTGACAGTGATCGACGACGGGGCGGGTGAGCCGGCGGCGCGCGGTTCATAGGTGACGATGAAGCGTTTGACCTCGCCGGTGACCATCTGGCCATCGTCGCCCATCCGGCCCTGGGTCGTCTCCAGCACGAAACGGCCGGGGCCCTGTTCGCCGAGGCTCCAGCCCTCGAAATCGCCCAGCGGGAAGATGCGCCAGCCCTCGGACGGGTCGACGAAGAAGGCCAGATAGGCGTGGTCGCCGTTCAGCGCCGGGTCGCCCCCGGCCAGGCCGAACAGCTTGGCGTCAGCCCCCGGATCGCTCAGCGGCGTCACGGCGACGACCGAGGCGGCCGATTGCAGATAGTCGTCGGCCTGGGCCGAGACGGCCTGTCCGGGCCCCGAGGCCGTGGCGGGCGTGGTCGCCGTGGCGGTGACCGCGGCGGATCCGGCGTCCGGCATCGCAGCCTTGCGGGTTTCCACCCCGGAATCGCACGCCGCGACGGTGCCGGCGATGGCCAGAAGCAGCAACGGATGTCTGATCATGTCAAAACTCCCCCTTTGACGTGCCGCCATCTTGTCCTTTGACACACGGCGATGCCAGCCCTACCGCCACTGTGTGTCAATCGTTCCCCTCCTCGACCTGCCCGCCACCTGTCCGCCGCAAACCGCGTGGATGGGTCTGGATCTCGGCGAAAAGACCGTCGGCGTCGCCGTCTCGGATGTGACCCGGATGATCGCCAGCCCGCTGGAACTGATCCGAAAATCCAAATTCACGATCGAGGCGGAACAGCTGTTCAAGCTGATGGGGCATCGCAAGATCAGCGGCCTGATCATCGGTCTGCCGACCAATATGGACGGCACAGAAGGCCCAAGAGCCCAGTCCTGCCGCGCCTTCGCCCGCAATCTGCTGCGGCTGCGCGACATCCCGATCGCCTTCTGGGACGAGCGGCTGTCGACCAGTGCGGTCGAACGGTTCCTGATCGGTGAGCTGGACCTGACCCGCAAGCGCCGCGCCGAGGTCGTCGACCGCACGGCTGCCGCCTGGATCCTGCAGGGGGCACTGGACCGCATCCGCGTCGCCGAACAGACGTGAGCGCCCTGCTCACCGGCATTGTGCCGGTCTTCGCCATGATCGCCCTGGGCTGGGGGCTGAAGATGCTCCGCTTCCTGCCCGACGACGGCTGGCGCGGGGTCGAGCGGCTGACCTATTTCGTCTTCTATCCCACGTTTCTGGTGCCCGCTGTCTGGGGCGCGGACTTCGGGGGCGGCACCGCCGGGCCGGTGGCGATCGCCACCATCGGCGTCTCCTTCGCCGTCGCCGGTCTGACGTTGGCGACCAAGCCCTGGCTGCCGGTCAGCGATCCGGGCTTCACCAGCGTCTTCCAGGGCGTGATCCGCTGGAACGGCTTCGTCTTCCTGCCGGTGGCGGGGGCGGTGTTCGGCCCGGCGGGTCTGGGCACGGCGGCCATGGCCTTCGGCGTGCTGGCCCCGGCGCTGAATGTGATCTGTGTGCTGGTTCTGTCGCGCTGGGGGGCCGGTCAGGGCGGCGGCTGGCGGCTGGCCCTGCGCTCACTGTCGCGCAATCCGATCATCTGGGCCTGCGGTCTCGGCGCGGCGCTGAACCTGACGGGGCTGGAGTCCCCGCCCCTGCTGGACCGGATTTTCGACCTGATGGGACCGGGCGCGATCGCCCTGGGCCTGATCACGGCCGGGGCCGGGCTGAGCTTCCGCTATGCCGCCGCCCGGCCGCTGCTGATCCTCAGCATCTCGGCGATCAAACTGATCCTGCTGCCAGTCGGGATGTACTATATGGCCGGACTGCTGGGCGGTGACCGGCTGGCCCAGGGTGTGGCCCTGCTGGCCGGTTCCGCCCCCGGCGCGGCCGCCTCCTATGTGCTGGCGCGGCAGATGGGCGGCGACGCCCCGCTGATGGCCGGTGTGGTCGCCTTCACCACGGTCGGCAGCGCGATAACCATCCCGATCCTGCTCGGCCTGTTCCATTTCCTCTGACTCAGCCGTATAGGCGGGCCTCGATGACCCAGCCCAACGCCGTCACCGATTTGATCTCCGAACGGATGGTGCCGTTCCCCCGATCGCATTTCCTGTCCGCCGGCGATCTCAACGCCCAGACCGCCCGCGATCTGCTGGATCTGGCCGACGCCTTCGTCGAGCTGAACCGCTCGTCGGCCAAGACGCTGGACCTGATGCGCGGCCGCACGGTGATGAACGTCTTCTTCGAGAACTCGACCCGCACCAGCGCCTCGTTCGAGATCGCCGCCCGCCGGCTGGGGGCCGATGTGGTGACCATGAGCCCGCGCACCTCCTCGGTGGCCAAGGGCGAGACCCTGATCGACACCGCCGTCACCCTGAACGCGATGAAGCCCGACATCCTGGTGGTGCGCCACGGGGCATCCGGGGCCGCCGACCTGCTGTCGCAGAAGGTCGGCTGCGCCGTGGTCAATGCCGGGGACGGCCGCCACGAACATCCGACCCAGGCCCTGCTGGACCTGTTGAGTCTGCGCCGGGCGTTTGGCGATGTGACCAGTTTGACCGTGGCCATCTGCGGCGACGTGGCCCACAGCCGTGTGGCTCGCTCGAACGTGGCCCTGCTGTCGATGATGGGCGCGCGCGTCAGACTGATCGGACCGCCGACCCTGGTGCCCGGCGACGCCGACCGCTGGGGCTGCGAGGTGTTCCACGACATGCGCGAGGGGCTGAAGGGTTGCGACGTGGTGATGATGCTGCGCCTGCAGCTGGAGCGGATGGAGGGGGCGCTGGTGCCGTCGACCCGCGAATATTTCCGCTTCTGGGGTCTGGACCGCGAGAAACTGTCCTGGGCCAGTCCGGGGGCCAAGGTCATGCACCCGGGACCGATGAACCGGGGCGTCGAGATCGATTCGGACGTGGCCGACGACCTGACCATCTCGCTGATCCAGGATCAGGTCGAGATGGGGGTGGCCGCACGGATGGCGGTGCTGGCGTCGCTGTCTGCCCGTCTGGATGGAGCCACCCGATGAGCGTCCTGGCCATCGTCAACGCCCGCCTGCTGGATCCGGCCAGTGACTATGACGGCCCCGGCGCGGTGCTGATCGAACACGGTCGCATCGTTGAGGTCATTCGCGGCTCTGCCGGCCCCCAGGCCGCCGGTATCGAGGTCATCGACGTCGACGGCCTGTGCCTCGCGCCCGGCCTGATCGACATCCGGGTCAAGACCGGCGAACCCGGGGCCGAGCCCAAGGAGACGCTGAAGTCGGCCAGCCTGTCGGCCGCGGCCGGCGGGGTGACCACTATCGTCATCCAGCCTGACACCGATCCGGCGGTCGACGACCCGGCCATGGTCGATTTCATCCAGCGGCGCGGGGCCGCGCTGAATCTGGTCAATGTCTATGCCGCCGGGGCGGCGACCCGCACGCTGGACGGTCAGCGGATGGCCGAGATCGGCCTGATGGCCGAGGCCGGGGCCCTGTATTTCACCGACGGCGACCGGGTTATCACCAACAGCCGCACCCTGCAGAGGGTGATGAGCTATGCCGTCGCCTTCAACGCCCTGATCGCCTGCCGTCCAAGCGAGCCGTGGCTGAGCGAGGGGGCGGTGGCGACCTCGGGCGAGCTGGCCACGCGGCTGGGCCTGTCGGGATCACCGGCCATCGGCGAGCGCATCCAGCTGGAACGCGATCTGGCGCTGGTGGAACAGACCGGCGTGCGCTTTCTGGTCGACCAGATCTCGACCGAGGGCGCGCTGGAGACCCTGGCACGGGCGCGGGCCAGGGGACTGGAGGTCGCCGCCTCGGTGTCGATCAACCACCTGTGTTTCAACGAGATCGATATCGGTGACTACCGGACCTTCTACCGGCTGGATCCGCCGCTGCGGGCCGAGAGCGACCGGCTGGCCCTGATCGAGGCGGTGCGCGATGGTCTGATCGATGTGATCACCTCGGCCCATGCCCCGGCACCGGCCGAGGACAAGCGGCGTCCGTTTGCCGAGGCTGCGCCGGGGGCCGTGGGTCTGGAGACCCTGCTGGCCGCCGCCCTGAGCCTGCACCATGAGGACGGGCTGGACCTGCTGGACGTGCTGCGGCCGCTGACCCATGGACCGGCGGCCCTGCTGGACCTGGAGTCCGGCGTGCTGGAGGCCGACGCCCCGGCCGATCTGGTGCTGTTTGACCCGGGCGCGCCGGTCGTCATCGACGCCGCCACCCTGAAATCAAAATCGCGCAACTCCCCGTTCGACGGTCGTCGTCTGCAAGGCCGGGTCTTGCTCACCGTCGTCGGTGGACGCATCGTCCATGACGCGCGCTAAACGGGAGACTCAAACGTGCAGGATCTGGTTGCCCCGGCCCTTCTGACCCTCGCCCTCGTGGCGGCGGGGGGTTATCTGCTGGGCTCCATCCCGTTCGGCGTGGTCATCACTCGCGCCGCCGGGGCCGGTGACGTCCGGACCATCGGCTCGGGCAATATCGGCGCAACCAATGTGCTGCGCACCGGCCGCAAGGACCTGGCCCTGGCCACCCTGTTGCTGGATGCCGGCAAGGGGGCCGCGGCCTATCTGATCGTCCAGGCGATGTTCCCGGGCGTGCCGTCGCTGGCCGCGGTCGCGGGCGGGGCGGCCTTTATCGGCCACCTGTTCCCGGTCTGGCTGGGATTCAGGGGCGGCAAGGGTGTCGCCACCTTCTTCGGCCTGCTGCTGGCAGCCTGGTGGCCGCTGGGCCTGATGGCCGGAGCCTGCTGGCTGATCGTGGCCTTCACCCTGCGCTATTCCTCGCTGGCCGCCCTGGTCGCGGCCGCCCTGGCCCCGATCCTGGCCACCCTGACGATCCCGGCGGTCGGCCTGCCCGCCCCCGCCCCGGTCCTTCTGCTGTCGGCCTTCACGGCCGTGCTGATCTGGATCCGTCACCATCAGAACATCGCCCGGCTGCTGAAGGGGACCGAACCCCGGCTGGGCGCGAAGACAACGTGAGCCCGCCGGGCGCGGCGGAACGGTTCGCGCGGCTGCGGCTTGCCCGCGCCGGGCGCGTCGGTCCCGTCACGTTCCGGCAACTCCTCGACCGCTTCGGCAGCGCCGCCGAAGCGCTCGAAGCCCTGCCCGCCCTGGTGCGCCGCGCCGGAGGTCAGGGCTTCACGGCTCCGCCCGTCGACCGGATCGAGGCCGAGATGGCTGCGGGCGAGGCCGTCGGCGCGCGGCTGATGGTCATCGGCGATCCTGACTATCCCCTGCGTCTGGCCGCCGTGGACCCGCCGCCGCCGCTGCTGTGGACGCGCGGCGACCCGGCCCTGCTGTCGCGACCCTGCGTGGCCATCGTCGGGGCCCGGATCGCCTCGGCCGGGGGGCAGCGGATCGCGCGCGGTCTGGCGGCCCAGCTGGGTGCGGCCGGGCATGTCGTGGTCTCGGGTCTGGCGCGCGGCATCGACGGCGCGGCCCATGGCGGGGCCCTGCCGACCGGGACGGTGGCGGTGCTGGGCGGCGGGGTCGACGACATCTATCCGCCGGATAATGCCGACCTGTACGACCAGATCGTCGCGGACGGCTGTGTCGTCTCCGAAAGCCCGATGGGCGCGCGGGCCCAGGCGCGGGACTTCCCCCGGCGCAACCGCATCATCTCGGGCCTGTCGCGCGGCGTCGTTGTCGTTGAAGCCGAGCTGCGCTCGGGCTCGCTGATCACCGCCCGACTGGCCGCAGAACAGGGTCGCGACGTGTTCGCCGTGCCGGGATCGCCGCTGGACCCGCGGTCGAAGGGCCCCAACGAACTTCTGCGTCAGGGCGCGATCCTGTGCGAAGGGATCGAGGATATCGAACGGGCCTTCGAGACCCTGCGTTCGCTGGGTGAGCCACCGGTCGACAGCCCGTTCGGGGACGGGGTCGATGACGTCGATACGGCCCTGATCGAGCGGGTCGCGGCCCTGCTGTCACCGACACCGATCCCGCGCGACGAGCTGGCGCGGGCCCTGAATGCACCGGTCGGGGCGGTCGCCGCTGCCCTGCTGGAGCTGAGTCTGGTCGGGCGGGCCACCCTGCTGCCGGGAGGCCTGGCCTCGCTCTGATCCGCCTTCACACTCCCTGCCCGGGACCCGGTTTCAGATGGCCGATTGACACGGGCCGTCCAGCCAACCACGTTCCCGGCCCCTTTCCGAGAACCCGTCCGTCATGAATCTTGTCATTGTCGAAAGCCCCGCAAAGGCCAAGACCATCAACAAATATCTGGGGTCCGAGTTCGAGGTCCTGGCCTCCTACGGCCACATCCGGGACCTGCCGTCCAAGGACGGCTCTGTGCTGCCGGACGATGATTTCGCCATGACCTGGGAGATCGACGCCCGCGCCGCCAAGCGGATGTCGGAAATCGCCGAGGCCGCCAAACGCGCCAACCGCGTCATTCTGGCGACCGACCCCGACCGCGAGGGTGAGGCGATCAGCTGGCATGTGCTTGAGGTCCTGACCAAGAAGAAGGCCCTGAAGGACACCCACGTCGAACGGGTCACCTTCAACGCCATCACCAAGACTGCCGTACTCGAGGCCATGGCCGCTCCGCGCCAGATCGACATGGAACTGGTCGACGCCTATCTGGCGCGACGGGCGCTGGATTATCTGGTGGGCTTTACCCTGTCGCCGGTCCTGTGGCGCAAGCTGCCGGGGGCCCGCTCGGCCGGTCGGGTCCAGTCGGTCGCCCTGCGCATCGTCGTCGATCGCGAGATGGAGATCGAGAAGTTCAAGGCCCAGGAATACTGGTCGGTCGAGGCCGACCTCGCCGCCGACAGCCCGCCCTTCACCACCCGGCTGGTCAAACATCTGGGCAAGCGGATCCAGCGTCTCGACATCCCGTCGGAGGCCGTGGCCTTCGCCGCCCGCGACGCCATCAACAGCGGCCAGTTCACGATCAAATCGATCGAGAAGAAGCCGATCAAGCGCAGCCCGGCCCCGCCCTTCACCACCTCGACCCTGCAGCAGGAGGCCAGCCGCAAGCTGGGTTTCACCGCCCAGCGCACCATGCAGGCGGCCCAGAAACTGTATGAGGGCGTCGACGAAACCGGCGGTCTGATCACCTATATGCGGACCGACGGCCTGTTCGTCAGCCCCGAGGGCATCGCCCAGGCCCGGGAGGTCATCTCTGACCGTTTCGGTCCGGCCTTTGTCCCGTCCGAGCCGCGCTATTACAAGACCAAGGCCAAGAACGCCCAGGAGGCCCATGAGGCCATTCGTCCGACCAACATCACCCGCGCGCCGGAGTCCCTGCGCCTGGATGGTGACCTGCAGCGTCTGTACGAGCTGATCTGGAAGCGGATGGTCGCCTCGCAGATGGAATCGGCCCGCATCGACCGGACCACAGTCGAGGTCGAGACCCCGGACGGCCAGACCGGCCTGCGCGCCACCGGCCAGGTGGTGACCTTCGACGGCTTCCTCGCCGTCTATGAGGAAGGCCGCGACGAACGCCAGAAGGGCACCGAGACCGAGGAAGACGACGATTCGACCCGCCTGCCGACCCTGAAGGAAGGGGCCACGGCAAAAGTCGAGGCCGTGCGCGCCGACCAGCATTTCACCGAGCCGCCGCCGCGCTTTTCGGAAGCGACCCTGGTCAAGAAGCTGGAAGAGCTGGGTATCGGCCGTCCGTCGACCTATGCCTCGATCCTGACCACGCTGCGCGATCGCGAATACGTCCGCACGGACAAGAATCGCTTCTATCCCGAGGACAAGGGCCGTCTGGTCACGGCCTTCCTCGAACAGTTCTTCGCCAAATGGGTCGAATACGATTTCACCGCCGCGCTGGAGACCCGTCTCGACGAGGTTTCGGCCGGCAATCTGGACTGGAAGGTCCTGCTGCGTGAGTTCTGGTCGGACTTCCATGTCGCGGCCCAGGCCGCCGGCGAGCTGCGCACCACGGCCATCCTCGACGCCCTCAATGAGTCGCTGGGACCGCACATCTTCCCGGCCCGGGAAGACGGTGGCGATCCGCGCGAATGCCCGCTGTGCAAACAGGGTCAGCTGTCATTGAAGACCAGCCGGTTCGGGGCCTTCGTCGGCTGCTCGCGCTATCCCGACTGCAAATTCACCCGGCCGGTGGCCTCGCCTGACGCCGATGGTGGCGGCGTGGATGGCGGCGACCGTGAACTGGGTCTGGACCCGCTCACGAACCAGCCGGTCCAGCTGAAGATCGGCCGCTTCGGCCCCTATGTCGAAACCACCCCGCCGGGCGAGGAGAAGCCGAAACGCTCGTCCCTGCCCAAGGGCTGGTCGCCCGCGACCCTGTCGCTGGAGCAGGCCCTGCGCCTGCTGGCCCTGCCGCGCGAGGTCGGGGAACACCCCGAGGACGGCAAGATGATCACCGCCGGGCTGGGCCGCTACGGCCCGTTCGTCCTGCACGCCGGGACCTATGCCAATGTCGCGGACATTGATGAGGTGTTCGAGGTCGGCCTGAACCGCGCCGTGGTGCTGCTGGCCGAGAAACGGGCGGGCAAATTCGCGGGACGCGGGGCCGCTGTCGCACCGCTGAAGGACCTGGGGGCCCACCCCGAGACCGGCGATCCTGTGCATGTTATGGCCGGGCGCTTCGGCCCCTATGTCAAATCGGGCAAGATCAACGCCACCCTGCCCAAGGGCACGACGCCCGAGGACCTGACGATGGAACAGGCCCTGCCCCTGCTGGCCGCCAAGGCCGGGGCCGCGCCGAAGAAGAAGAAGGCTCCGGCCAAGAAGGCTGCCGCCAAGAAACCGGCCGCGAAAAAGCCGGCAGCCAAGACCGCAACCGCCAAGAAGCCGGCTGCAGCCAAGAAACCGGCGGCGAAGAAGCCCGCCGCCAAAAAGGCCGCTGCCGCAGACTAGACCCGCCTCACTGGCCCGGCCACAGCCGGGCCAGGACCGGGGGCAGCCGGTCGGGCAGGTCTTCCGAGATCAGGCCGGGGCCGAACCCGACCGCGGCCTCGGCATGGATCCACACCGCGGCGCAGGCCGCGTCGAAACTGTCCATCCGCTGGGCCAGCAACCCGCCGATCATCCCGGCCAGTACGTCCCCGCTGCCGGCGGTGGCCAGCCAGGGCGTTCCATTGCCATTGATGACCATGCGCCGGTCCGGGGCGGCGATGACCGTCTGCGGCCCCTTCAGCACCACAACAGCCCCGGCCCGCACCGCCGCCTCGGCCGCGGCCTGTTCCCGCCCGTGGGCCAGCAGGTCGGGAAACAGGCGGCGGAACTCACCCTCATGCGGGGTCAGGACATCATCACGGTCCAGCAGGGCGAACAGGTCGGCGGGCCACCCCTCGAACACCATCAGCCCGTCGGCGTCGATGACCAGGGCCGCCCCGGTCCCGGCCAGGGCGTGGACATTGGCGACGGTAGCATCGTTGATCCCGGCCGCCGGACCGACGACCACAGCGTCCATCCCGTCGGCCAGTTCGGCCAGGACCTCGGGGTCGGCGAAGGGCTTCAGCATCACGGCTTCGACGGCCGGGGCCAGAACTGCCACCGCCTCGACCGGACAGAGCAGGCTGACCACTCCGGCCCCGATCCTCAGGCCGCCGCGGGCCGCCAGGCGCGCCGCGCCGGTCTGGCTGGATCGGCCGCTGACCACCCCCAGCCGTCCCCGGGCGTGTTTGTGCGCCTCCGGCCCCGGCCAGGGCATCGTCGTCCGCCAGTCGTGGGGCTTCTGATCACCGGTCATCGGCTTCCTCTGTTCACGGATGACGACAAAATCGAAAAGAGGCTTGCCTTATTGTGCAATGCAATGTCCCTTTGGTGCCCGAGTGACGGGGCATTCAGCAAGCCCGTCCCGGGGTCGCCATGAAGAAGATCGAAGCCGTCATCAAGCCGTTCAAGCTCGATGAAGTGAAGGAAGCGCTCCAGGACGTGGGCGTGCAAGGCATGACTGTGCTGGAGGCCAAGGGATATGGTCGCCAGAAGGGTCATTCCGAACTCTATCGCGGTGCCGAATACGTCATCGACTTCCTTCCCAAGATCAAAATCGAGGTCGTGGTTCCCGATGACATGGCCCCGGCCGTGGTCGAGGCGATCCAGACCGCAGCCCGCACCGGCAAGATCGGCGACGGCAAGATCTTCGTCTCCGACATCACCGACGTGATCCGTATCCGCACCGGCGAGACCGGCCCCCAGGCCGTTTGAGCCGTCCCGCGTCGTCCGTCAGGGCGATCTCCTCCCCTCCTCCTCCCCGAACGAACAGGACCCAGATCATGAGCGCCAGCAAGATCCTCCAGGAGATCAAGGACAAGGACGTCCGTTACGTCGATCTCCGCTTCACCGACACCAAGGGTCGGCTGCAGCACATGACCTTCGACATCGACCTGGTCGACGAGGAATTCCTCGACGAAGGCACAATGTTCGACGGCTCGTCGATCGTCGGATGGAAGGCGATCAATGAGTCCGACATGCTGCTGAAGCCGGACCTGACCACGGCCTATATCGACCCCTTCTACCAGCAGACGACGATGTTCCTGTTTTGCGATGTGCTGAACCCGGACACCAACGAACCCTATAATCGCGACAGCCGTTCGATGGCCAAGAAGGCCCTGGCCTTCGTCCAGTCTTCGGGCGTGGGCGACCAGGTGTTCTTCGGCCCCGAGGCCGAGTTCTTCATCTTCGACGACGTGCGCTGGAGCACCGCGTCCCACGACACTGGCTACGCCTTCGACTCGATCGAGCTGCCGGCCAATACGGGTGCCGAATATTCCGAAGGTAATATGGGTCACCGCCCGGGTGCCAAGGGCGGCTATTTCCCGGTCAATCCGGTCGACAGCGCCCAGGACCTGCGCGGCGAGATGCTGGGCGTGATGAAGGAACTGGGTCTCGATCCCGAGAAGCATCACCACGAGGTTGCCCCGGCCCAGCACGAGCTGGGTCTGAAATTCAGCGACCTGCTGACGATGGCCGACCGGCTGCAGTTGTACAAATACGTCGTCCACAATGTGGCCGCCGCCTATGGCAAGTCGGCCACCTTCATGGCCAAGCCCATGTACGGTGACAACGGTTCGGGCATGCATGTGCACCAGTCGATCTGGCGCGACGGCAAGCCGCTGTTCGCCGGCGACAAATATGCCGGCCTGTCGGACATGTGCCTGTGGTACATCGGCGGCATCATCAAACACGCCAAGGCTATCAACGCCTTCGCCAACTCGACCACCAACTCCTACAAGCGTCTGGTGCCCGGCTATGAAGCCCCGGTGAAGCTGGCCTATTCGGCCCGCAACCGCTCGGCCTCGATCCGTATCCCGCACGTCTCGTCGCCCAAGGCCAAACGGATCGAAGCCCGTTTCCCCGATCCGATGGGCAACCCCTATCTGACCTTCGTGGCCCTGCTGATGGCCGGTCTGGACGGGATCGAGAACCGCATCGATCCGGGCGCGCCCGCCGACAAGAACCTGTACGACCTGCCGCCGGAAGAGCGCGGCAACATCCCCGAGGTCTGCGGCAGCCTGCAGGAAGCCCTCGACAGCCTCGACAAGGACCGGGCCTTCCTCAAGAAGGGCGGCGTCATGGATGACGACTTCATCGACAGCTATATCGAGCTGAAGAAGGAAGAGGTCCTGCGCCTGCAACTGCACCCGCACCCCGTCGAATTCGACCAGTACTACAGCTGCTGATCAGCGGCTGAGATTAACGAAAAAGGCCCCGGACGGGAAACCGTCCGGGGCCTCATCAATTCAGTTCAGGACGTCGGACGGTCAGCGCTTGGTTTCGACCGAGATGCCGTTCTGGTCGGCGCGGATGGTGGTCGAGTTGTCTGCCGGTCGGCCGTTGCCGTCGATGACCACGACCGGCGGAGCCTGGCGTTCGATGACCACGGGCGGCCCGGGCACTTCACGGGTTTCGACGATGGTGTGGGTGACGGTGTCCGCCGGAGCCTCGGCCTGCGGTTCGGCCGGCTGGGTGCAGGCCGCGGTTCCGAGGGCAACGGCAGCGAGCGAGGCGGCGACGATCGCGAAATGGCGAAGGTTCATGGGTGGACTCCTGGTGTGGGTGTCCAGCCCTAACGGCCGCGCTCGATGCCGGTTCCGGTCAGGTGCGGCTGCTCAGGCGGCGAGGCGGTCGATCAGGGGCTGCAAATCCGGATCGGTCGTCGGCGCGATTTCCCTGAGGAAGGCGATCAGTGCGCGCTCGTTCTCATCGAACTCGCCGTCCCGGCCGATCCGGTCCAGAAGCCAGCGGGCCTCTTCAAGATCCACTGGCGCGGCCGCCTCGGCCGAGGCGGTGTGCGACTCCAGCCGCGCGTCGAAGACGCCCTCCGCTCCCGGCTCGGTCAGTCCGCGATGCATCCAGCCCGGCAGGTTCTTGAGCAGATACAGTTTCCGACCGAGGCGGGACGTCGGCATCTTTCCGTACTGGCGCTCCATGGCGGCCGCGATCCCGTCCTTTGGATCAGCCAGCCAGCGCTCGCGGCGCAGGGCTTCGTCCCGTCCGGGCGGAGTCCAGCCCGCGGCGGCGGTGATCGCATTGGCCACCGCGCGCATGAAGAAATCGGTCCAGCTGGGGTCGTTGTCGCGACCGCGCGTAGCGTCGTTGAGATCGAACAGGGCCGCGGCTTCCTCGCGCGTCACCGCCATCCGCCCGGGTCCGGACAGCGCGAACACCAGCCGCCGCAAGCGCTGGACCTCGTCGGCCGAGATGCGGCCATCATTCTCGACCACGGCCCGGGTGACCAGCGACAGGCCGAAAGCGGACAACGACGCCGGGGCCTCGTCCGCCAGTTCAAGCGCCCGCACCACCAGTTCCAGTTCGGTGCCGTTGCGAACCCGACGGTCGGCTTCGATCCGGGCGATCAGCCAGTCGGCCTGTTGCGGGGTGATATAGCCCGAGGGCTCCTGCTGTCGCACCAGCCAGTCGGTCATGGCCTCCAGGAAGAAGGCGCGCCATTCCGGAACCCGCTTTTCCGTACCCTCATCGATGCGGAACAGGGCCTCGACCTCTTCGGGCGTGACGGTGATCTCGTCGAACACGACGCGCCGCAGGGCCAGCACGTCGTCAGTCCCGACGACGCCGCGCGCCAGAATGCCGTTGCAAAGGTCTGTCAGGGCCATGTGGCACACTCCCGTTTCACGGGAGAGGCTAGCAACGGCTGGTTACGGCGGGCCTAACGTTCAGCCGGGTGCCGTCTTCTTCCTACGGATCTCGATCAGGCGCACGCACCAGATGCTGACCTCGTAGAGCAGCACCAGGGGTACGGCCAGCATCAGCTGGCTGACCGGATCGGGCGGGGTGACCACGGCGGCCACGACCACCACGGCGACGATGGCGTAACGCCGGCCCTGGGCCATCATCTTCGAATTGACGATCCCGGCCAGTCCCAGAAGGGTCATCACGACCGGCAGCTGGAAGCACAGGCCGAAGGCCAGCAGCAGGGCCGTCACCAGGCTGAGATAGTCCGACACCTTGGGCAGCAGCTCGGCCGAGACGCCGCCGCCGGCGATCTGCTGGCTCAACGAGAACCACATGACGAACGGCAGCATGACGAAATAGACCAGGGCCGTGCCCAGCAGGAACAGCAGCGGGGCGGCGAACAGGAAGGGCAGGAAAGCCCCCTTCTCGTTGCGGTACAGGCCCGGGGCCACGAAACGGTACATCTGCCAGGCCAGCACCGGGAAGGAGACGATGAAGGCCCCGAAGCCGGCCAGTTTCATCTTGGTGAAAAGGATCTCCAGCGGGGCCGTATAGATCAGCTTGACCATCTGGCCATCGACGATCGGCAGGGGCTTGAGCCCCGCCGTGCCGAGAATCAGGTCGATCGGCGACACATGGGTGCCCGGTGCCAGGCTCTGGTGGAAGGCGGCGGCCACGGCGAACGGCTTGACCAGGAAGATGTAGAGGGGCTCGGCGAAGGCGAAACAGAGGATAAAGCCGAGAATGAAGGCGATGACGCAGATCAGCAGCCGCCCGCGCAGCTCGATCAGGTGATCCATCAGCGGGGCGCGCGAGGCCTCGATCTCGGACTCGTCCAGGTCGGGGGCGCTCACAGGTCTACCTTTTTGGCGCGAACGGCCTGCGACTTGCCGCCGACCTTCTTGATCGAGGCCGCGGCCGGTTTGGCCTTCGCCCGGGGCTTGGCTTTCGCCTTGGTCGCCGGTGTCGGCACCGGTTCCGGCGTTGCCGGAGCCTTCAGAGGCGTCATCGCCGGACCAGAGTCGGGCCATTCATCGGGCGCGGGTGTCATCGGCGGGACCGGGCTCGCGGCGAGGCCCGAGTCGAGATCCTTGCCGATCTCGCGAAAGGCGGCGTCGGCGTCGGCCCCGAGAGCATGGATGCCCTGGTTGGTACGCAGCGCCTCGACCTCCTTGCGCAGATCGTCGAGTTCCGACTGGCGCGCCATTTCGTCGAAGCTGGCCCGGAACTCATTGGCCATGCCGCGGGCACGCGCCATCAGCTTGCCGAGCTTGCGCATCAGCACAGGCAGATCCTTGGGCCCCACCACAAGCAGGGCCACCAGGCCGATGACCAGAAGTTCGGTGCCACCGATACCGGGGCCGAGACCACCCATGCGTCAGACTCCGACGATCAGGGGCTAGTTTTTCAGGTCTTCTTTTTCGGCATCGGTCCGCGGCAGCGAACTGGTGCCGCCTGACGGGCCGTCCTTGCTGTCGTTATCCTTGAGGCCGTCCTTGAACGCTTTCACGCCCTTGGCCGCGTCGCCCATCAGGTTTGACAGCTTGCCGCTGCCGCCGAACAGCAGGGCGACGACGATAATCACGATGGCCCAGTGCCAGATGCTCAAACTGCCCACGGTACGCTCTCCTCAGACGGACCCACCCGGTCCGCGTCAAATCTGTTCCGCCATATAGGCCACCTGATGGCGCCGCGCCAAGGGAAGCTGTAGGGACGCGATCATGAGTCACGTGATCATCCACACCGACGGTGCCTGCAAGGGCAATCCCGGTCCCGGCGGCTGGGGCGCGATCCTGCAGACGGGTCAGGGTCATGAGAAAACCCTGTGGGGCGGCGAGGCCCTGACCACCAACAACCGCATGGAACTGACCGCCGCCATCATGGCGCTGGAGGCCCTGTCCCGACCCTGCAAGGTCGAACTGCATACTGACAGCAAATATGTGATGCAGGGCATCGACCAGTGGATCCACGGCTGGAAGGCGCGCGGCTGGAAGACGGCCGACAAGAAGCCGGTCAAGAACGAGGATCTGTGGAAGCGGCTGGACGCCGCCCGCGAGCGACACAATGTCCACTGGCGCTGGGTCAAGGGCCACTCAGGCCACGAACTGAACGACCGCGCCGACGCCCTGGCCAACCGGGGCGTCGACGAGGTACTGGCGGCGAAGCGGGGCTAGACCGCCCGTACCTTCAGCATCGGTCCGGCGACGGATTCGACGACGACGGTCTCACCGGCCAGGGGCTGGCTGCCCTCGATCAGGGCGGGCCATTCGGCCCCCGAAATGAAGACGCGGCCGCGGCCGCCGACGAAGGCCTCGACCACCTGGGCCTTGAGTCCGACCAGACGCAGGTCGCGATCATTGATATCCGGCGAATCGGTCGGATTGACGCGCTGGATCAGCTGCCGCGACAGCAGGGTGGAGACCACGGTCAGGCCCGCAAAGATCAACACCTCGACCCCCAGGCCGAGGCGCAGGCCCAGGGCCGTGAGCACGGCCACGACCCCGGCCGAAACCGCCGGCCACAACAGCCATTCTGTCGAGAAGGCCGCCTCGACGGCCAGCAGCAGGACGCCGACGCCCAGCCAGATCCAGAACGGCTGGGCGACATACAGATCGATGATCGGGGTCATGACCTACTCCGTTGTCGGTACAGAGCCGCCGGGGCGGCGCGGCGCACGGGTCTGGGCCGGCGGGGCCGACCGGGTGGTGGTCGGAGCCGGGGCCGGCTCACGGCGGGCCTCGACCCGGGACGCCTGCTGGCCACGCGCCAGACCGACCAGTTCGCCGATGCCGGCGATGGAGCCGACCAGCGCGCCCATTTCGGCCGGAACGATGACCGTCTTGGCCGTGGTGTTGCGGGCCAGTTCGCCGAAGGCCTCGACGTATTTCTGGGCGACGAAATAGTTGATGGCGTTGACGTCACCGGCGGCGATGGCGTTGGACACCATCTCCGTCGCCTTGGCCTCGGCCTGGGCCAGCCGCTCGCGCGCCTCGGCGTCCCGCGACGCGGCTTCCTTGCGCCCCTCGGCCTGCAGGATGGCCGATTGCTTGGCCCCCTCGGCACGGGCGATGGCGGCCTGTTTCTCGCCCTCGGCCTCGGTGATGACGGCGCGACGCTCGCGCTCGGCCTTCATCTGCCGCGCCATCGCATTGGTGATGTCGACCGGCGGGGTCAGGTCCTTGATCTCGATGCGGTTGACCTTGACGCCCCACGGCTCGGTGGCGGCGTCGATCACGGTCAGCAGGCGCGAGTTGATGTTGTCGCGCTGGAACAACACCTCATCCAGATCCATCGACCCGACCACGGTCCGCAGATTGGTCGAGCACAACTGGGTGATGGCATAGGGCAGGTTCTCGACCCGGTAGGCGGCCGCGGCGGCGTCCATCACCTGGATGAAGACGATGGCGTCGACCTTCACCATGGCGTTGTCCTTGGTGATGACCTCCTGCTGGGGCACGTCCAGGACCTGCTCCATCATGTTCATGCGGCGACCGACGCGCTCGATGAAAGGGACCAGGAAGGTGATGCCGGGCTTCAGGGTGCGGGTGTAGCGACCGAAGCGTTCGATCGTGAATTCACGGCCTTGCGGCACGATCTTGACCACGCTGAACAGCAGCACAATGGCCAGAACCACCAAGGCGATAGCGAAATAACTCATGTCGTCCTCCAGTTGCGACCCAAGGTATCTGTCAGGCCGCGCCTGCGCCACCGAAACCGGAATCGCTCAACATGACATCGCTGTAATGAATCGCGCCGATGGGGCTAGGCGGGGGTCGTCGTCCGGGTCACGGCCTCGGCGATAACCCGCCGGGTTTCAGACCAGCTGACCAGGCTGTTGACGTCGGACAGGGCCACGAATCGCGCCTCCAGCGCGTCGTCCCCGGCCACCGGCTCACCTGAAATCCAGCGCGCCGCATAGTCGATCAGCAGAAAGTGGCGGCCCGCATCCGGGAAGATGCCGTCGACCACGTCGATCAGGCCGGTGAGCTCGGCCACCACCCCGGTCTCCTCGGCCAGTTCGCGCAGGGCCGCGTCAACGGCGCGTTCCCCCGGCTCGATCCGCCCGCCCGGCAAGCTCCAGCTACCCAGCATCGGCGGCTTTCCGCGCCGGATCAGCAGGACCTGATCGCCGCGCAGGCAGATGACGCCGACGGCGGGCACAGGGGCTGGCAGGGATGTTGTCATCCCCTCCCTCTAGCCGGTCGTCGCCGACCCTGTCGCCCCGCGATCCCGTGTCACACGGCGATCCGCTCTGGCGCAAGCGGCCGGGCCTTGGCACAACAACGACATGGCCCCTCCCTCCCCCGCCGCCCTCGCTGCCCTGAAGTCCGCTGTCGGTGACGGCGGCTGGACCGAAGACCCGTCCGAGATCGCCCCGTGGCTGACGGAATGGCGCAATCGCTGGAGTGGTCACACCCCGCTGATGCTGATGCCGCGTTCGACGGCCGAGGTCGCCCGCGCCGTGGCCGTCTGCGCTGAACACGGCGTCGCGGTCGTGCCCCAGGGCGGTGACACCGGCCTGGTCGGCGGCCAGATTCCGTTCGGCGAGGTCCTGCTGTCGACGCGCAAGCTGCGCACGGTGCGCGACGTCACCCCGCTGGACGACGCCATGACGGTCGAGGCCGGGGTCACATTGCTGGAGGCGCAGCAGGCTGCCGCCGCCGTCGACCGGATGTTCCCGCTAAGCCTCGCCGCCGAGGGCAGCGCCACCATCGGCGGGGTCATCTCGACCAATGCCGGGGGCACGGCTGTGCTGCGCTATGGAGTGATGCGCGATCTGGTGCTGGGCATCGAGGCGGTGATGCCCGATGGCCAGGTGTTCAACGGCCTGAAACGGCTGCGCAAGGACAACACCGGCTATGATCTGAAACAGCTGCTGATCGGGGCCGAGGGCACGCTGGGGGTGGTTACGGCCGCGACGCTGAAACTGTTTCCGGTGATGCGCAGCCGGGCCACGGCCGTGGTCGGCCTCGACGACCCGGCCGCCGCCATCCAGCTGCTGGCCCGCGCCAAGGCCGAGACCGGCGGCGGGGTCGAGGCGTTTGAGCTGATGAAGCGGATCGGCATGACCTTCGTGCTGAACAACATCCCCGACACCCGCGAGCCGCTGGACAGCACCCCGCCATGGTATGTGCTGATCGAACTGGTTTCGGGCGAGCCGGGCGCGGCCGATGCAGCGATGGAGCGGCTGCTGACCCACGCCTTCGAGACCGGCCTGATCATCGATGCCGCCATCGCCCAGAACGACGCCCAACGCACCGCCTTCTGGAAGGTGCGCGAGGAACAGTCGGCCGCCCAGAAGCCCGAGGGGGGCGGCTGGAAACACGACGTCTCCGTGCCCGTTTCCCGCATCGCCGAGTTTCTGGAAGAGGCCACCACAGCCGTCGAACGCTTCCATCCCGGGGCCCGGGTCAGCGCCTTCGGCCACGTCGGGGACGGCAACCTGCACTACGATGTGCTGTGCCCGCCCGGCGGTGACCTGAAAGCCTTCCTCGCCCGCTGGGAGGAAGGCTCGCAGATCGTTCACGACATCGTGGCCCGCTATGACGGCTCGATCAGCGCCGAACACGGCCTGGGCCGGCTGAAGACCGACGAGGCCCGCCGCTACAAATCACCGCTGGAGATCAGCACGATGCAGGCCATTCGGGCCGCCATCGACCCCCGGCGGATCATGAACCCCGCGGTGCTGTTCTAGGGCATCAACGCCCCCGTTTTTCGTCCTGTTTGCCGAACTCGGTTTCAAGCGCCGCGGTCATCTTGCGCAAGGCCCCGCTCACAGCGAGGGTCGGGGTCGCCGCGTGGTCGGTGACCGACAGCGGACCCTTACCCTGCGGACGGGCCTCGATCATACAGCGTACAGGGGTCGCGCCGGTCGGGCTGTTGGTCTCGTCACCCATATGGACCTCGACCCGGGTCAGCCGATCCTCGAAACGGGACAGGCCCGCCCGGACATCGGTCTCCACCGAGGAAACCAGGGCTTCGCGCCCATCGATATTGTTCGCCGTATTGACCTGAATCTGCATGGTGTCTCCATCGTGGTGGGGGAAATAGGGTCGGTCGTCCCGGGCTGCCTCAGCGGACCTTGCGCGAGCGTTCCAGCACGGGACGCTGGCCCTCGGCACCGAAGGCACCCGAAGGGGCTATGCCGGCGCGCGGTGTCGGGTTCATGCCTTCGTCGGCAGTCTGTCCGGGCGCGGGACGGGCCGGATCTCCGGCCTCGGTTTTCAGGGCCATCGCCTTCTCGGCCAGGTCCTTCTGGGTCGGGGGCGGGGTTTCGCTACCCTTGGTCATGGAACGCTCTCCTTCACTGCGGGGGTATCCAGAGAACCCGCCCCGCCCCCGGGCGTTCCGACGCAGCGACGTCGCACCCCCGGTTCAATTCGTCATCAAACCCGCCTAAGAGACGGCCCACGCCGCCCGGAGCCTCGCCTTGCTGATCGTCCTGTCCCCGGCCAAGCGGCTGGATTTCACCGAAGCCGACCCGTCCCTGCCCGCGACGACGCCGCGATTCGCCGACGAGACGGCGACCCTGTCGAAGACCACCCGTCGCCTGACCCGGTCCGACCTGCGCCGGCTCATGTCGATCTCGGACAAGCTGGCCGACCTGAACCACGATCGCTTCCAGGCCTTCGATCCCGAGCCCGCCGGGGACCTCGGCGTGCAGGCCGCCCTGGCCTTTGCCGGTGACACCTATGAGGGTCTGGCCGCGCGCGAGCTGGATGGTGCCGCCCTGGCCTGGGCCCAGGACCGTCTGCGCATCCTGTCGGGCCTGTACGGCCTGTTGCGGCCGCTGGACCGGATCCAGCCGTATCGTCTGGAGATGGGTACCCGGCTGAAGACCCGGCGCGGCGGCAGCCTCTATGACTTCTGGGGCGACCGCATCTCGCAGCAGCTGAACGCCGATGCCGCGGGCCAGGCCGATCCGGTCCTGATCAATCTGGCCAGCCAGGAGTATTTCGGGGCCGTCGACGCCAAGGCACTGAAACTGCCGGTCATCACTCCGCATTTCCGTGAGGAAAAGGACGGCGAGAGCCGCATCATCTCGTTCTTTGCCAAGAAGGCGCGCGGCGGCATGGCCCGGTTCGCCATCGATGCGCGAATCGACCGCAGCGAGGGTCTGAAGGCCTATGATCGCGACGGTTATCGCTTCGACAAGCTTGCCTCCACAGCCACCGACTGGATATTCACCCGATCGGGAAATTCCTGAGCCGGACCTGTCGCCTTCGCGGTCGCGAAGGGCTAGGCTGTTTTCTCAAGACAAGACGGACGACACTTCCATGCTCCATTGGCCCAAACCCGGCGGCGGCTCTGACGCCAACCCGGCTCCCTTTCGCGACATCGGCGACCTCAAGGGGCAGGTAGCGGTGATCTCGGGCTCGACCTCGGGCATAGGCCTGGCCCTGGCCCGGTCGGTCGCCTCGCGCGGTGGCGACGTGGTGCTGAACGGCCTGGGCGACGCGGCCGAAATCGAGCTCACACGCGCAGAGATGGAGGCCGACTGCGGCGTCCGTGTCCGCTACCACGGGGCCGATATGCGCAAGGGCGAGGAGGTGGCCGACATGGTCGCCTTCGCCAAACACGATCTCGGTCGCCTCGACATTCTCGTCAACAACGCGGGCGTCCAGCACGTCGAGGCGGTCGAGAAATTCCCGAGCGACAAATGGGAACAGATCATCGCCATCAACCTGTCGTCGACCTTCTATGCGACGCGGGCCGCGATCCCGATCATGAAGGCCCAGGGCCGCGGCCGGATCGTCAACATCGCCAGCGCCCATGGCCTGGTCGCCAGCCCGTTCAAGTCGGCCTATGTCGCGGCCAAACACGGGGTTCTCGGCTTCACCAAGACGGTGGCGCTGGAACTGGCCCAGGACAACATCACCTGCAACGCCATCTGCCCCGGCTTCGTCGAGACGCCGATCGTCGCCAAACAGATCGCCGACCAGGCCCGCACCCGCGGCATGTCGGAAGAGGCTGTGCTGAAGGACATCATCCTCGGCTCGCAGCCGACCAAGCGGTTCGTCACCACGGACGAACTGGCCGGGATGTTCCTGTATCTGGTCAGTGACCTGGGGGCCTCGGCCAACGGGGCCAGCTTCTCGATCGACGGCGGCTGGACGGCACAGTAGGGCCTCTCAACCGCTTTGCGGTGCCACCCATTTCGAGGGGATGAGACCTATCCGACGAACCCCGCCGCGCGCCGCAGCCGATCGTTGATCGCCTCGCCCAGCCCCCGATCGGGCACGGGGGCGACGGCGATGCCGGTCGGGTGTTCACGATCCGCCTCGCGCAGCCGACGGAACAGATTGGCCGCCGCCTCGCGCAGGTCGCCGGTCGGGCTGAGGCTCCAGCGCGGCTCGCCGCTATCCGGTCCGAAGCCCAGCAGGATTTCACCGTCACGCGCCTGTGTCGCCTCGATCCGCACAGGGGCGTCGGGGGCGTAGTGCAGGGCCAGCCGGCCGGGCGAGCGATGTCCCTCCCCGTCCGTATCGAGCGGCCCGACCAGGGCCTCGATCTCGGCCCGCGTCACCGCCCCCGGCCGCAGCAGGCCGGCCCGCCCGTCCAGAACCGAAACCACGGTGCTCTCGACCCCGACGGCACAGTCACCGCCGTCGATCGCGGCGGCAGCGGCGAAGCCGGTCTCCTCGACGGCATCGGCAAAGGTGGTCGGGCTGGGCCGGCCCGAGCGGTTGGCCGAGGGGGCCACGACCGGGCCGCCGAAGGCCGCGATCACAGCGCGGGCCCGACGATGGCCGGGTACCCGGATCGCCACACTGTCGAGCCCGGCCCGGGCCAGGTCGCAGACCCGGTCGCGGTCGCGCACAGGAACCACGAGGGTCAACGGACCGGGCCAGAAGGCAGCGGCCAGAGCCCGGGCCCGAACATCGAACACACCGATGCGCTCGGCCGCGACCGCATCGGCGACATGGGCGATCAGGGGATTGAAACGCGGCCGGCCCTTGGCTTCAAAGATGGCGGCCACGGCGACGGGATTGGCTGCATCGGCCGCCAATCCATAGACCGTCTCGGTCGGCAGGATGACCAGCCGCCCGGCCCGCAGGGCGTCGGCGGCCTTCCGGTCGGACGCGTCAGGCGACATGTTGCATCCGCAGCGCGACCCGGACCTGGACCCGGGGACCGACCAGACGGTTCAGCGGACCCGAGGTGCCGAGATCGAAATCGGCACGGTCGAGGCTGAAGTCGCCGGATATCCGGGCGGTGTCGCCCTCGACCTCAAGCCGCACCGGAAAGGTGATCGCCCGGGTGTGGTCCTTGATCGACACATCGGCATGGGCGGTGAACTGCCCAGCGCCGACGGGATCCAGTGACCGCAGCTCGAACCGGATCTGCGGATGGTGGGCGGCGTCAAGAAAGGCCGGGCCGGTGGCCCGGCGCGTGGCGATTGCCGGATGCATCTTCAACGAGGCGGCCTGGACCACCACGCTGGCCCGGGTCCGGTCCGGGCTTGCCGGATCAAAGCGGATGTCGCCCTGCCAGGTTTCGAACCGGCCGGCATGCTCGCTGCCGAAGGCATGGACCCGCAGGTCAATGGTCGAGGTCTCCCGGGCGACCGTCCAGACTGACGGCGGCGGCGACATCGCCGTCGTCATCAGGGCCAGCAGACCGGCCAGCAGGACTGCGCCCCGTGTCACGGCCGGCGGCGCAGGATAGGCAGCATCCGGTACAGGATGTTGTCCCGGTCGATGAAATGGTGCTTCAGCGCCCCCGCCACATGCAGGGCCAGCAGCACGTACAGCACCTTCACCCCGGCTCCGTGCAGATCGATGAAGGTCCGCGCCAGGGACTTGTCCAGCGGCACCGGAAGGGCGGGCCAGCTGAACAGGCCGAACCATTCCACGGCCCGTCCGCCTGCCGACGATGCCGCCCAGCCGCCCAGAGGCAGGGCAATCAGCAGGACGTAGAACAGGATGTGGGTGGTGCGGGCCAGGAGGTTCTGCCAGCGCGGCGCATCGACCGGCAGGGGATGGGCCGGGTTCATCAGCCGCCAGACGATTCGCCCCAGGGTCAGGACCAGAATCGTCATCCCCACCGACTTGTGCCAGTCGATCATGGCCCGCGACATCGGCCCCTCGGTCGCTTCGTGGACGGTGATCAGCCCGACCTGGACCGCGACCAGAAGCGCAATGCCCCAGTGCAGGACCAGGGATACAGTCGAATAGCGATGACGGGGTTCGGCCATGTCTCTTCCATTCCGCAACGGCAGGGCTTCAGATTGCAGCGTGCAGCCGGATTTTGCCAAGCCGCTTGCGCCGTCCCTGTCTACACCGGCACATACCGCCCGATATACAGAAGATATCTGTCCAGGATTCCCTCGATGACCTACCGCGCGCCCGTCCGCGACCTCGCCTTCACCCTCGAAGCCATCGCCGGCATCGACATGGTCGCCGCCAGCGGGGCTTTCCCCGACTGTGACAGCGACCTGATGGGCGCGGTACTCGAGGCGGCGGGGCAGTTCTCCGAAGGTGTCCTCGCGCCGCTGAACCGTAGCGGGGATATGCAGGGCGCGACCATCACCGACGGCGACGTCACCGCCGCAGACGGTTTTGCCGATGCCTATCGCCAGTTTGCCGAAGGCGGCTGGACCGGCCTGTCCGCCTCGATCGAAGCTGGTGGCCAGCATCTGCCCAAGGCGCTGGAACTGGCGGCCTATGAGACGGTCCATTCCGCCAATATGGCCTTCGGTCTGTGCCCGATGTTGTCGCTGGCGACGATCGAGGCGCTGGAGGCGCACGGCACCGAATCCCAGAAGGCCACCTATCTGACACGGCTGGTTTCCGGCGAATGGACCGGGGCCATGGTCCTGACCGAGCCCCAGGCCGGGTCCGACCTCGGTGCCCTGACCGCCACAGCCGTTCCCAACGGCGACGGCACCTATGCCCTGAGCGGCCAGAAGATCTTCATCACCTGGGGCGATCACGACGCCACCGACAATATCGTCCACATGGTTCTGGCCCGCCTGCCCGACGCCCCGGCCGGCCCCAAGGGAATCAGCCTGTTCCTGGCCTCGAAATATGCGGTCAATGCCGACGGCTCGCTGGGCGCACGCAACAGCTTCAAGCCGGTCGGGCTCGAGCACAAGCTGGGCATCCACGCCTCGCCGACCTGTGTGATGAGCTATGAGGGCGCGACCGCCGAACTGGTGGGCCAGCCCAACCAGGGCCTGTCGCACATGTTCGTCATGATGAACGCCGCCCGCCTCGCTGTCGGCATGGAAGGCGTCGGCATCGCCGAACGCGCCTATCAGCACGCACTGGCCTATGCCGCCGATCGACGGCAGGGTCGGTCGGTATGGACGGGTGAAAAGAACGCGCCGATCCTCGATCATCCCGATGTTCGCCGCACCCTGGCGGTGATGAAGGCCAAGATCGCGGCTGCACGCGCCATCTGCCTGTCGACCGGTGTGGCCGCCGATCTGGCGAAACATGCGTCGACCGAGGAAGAGCGTCAGGCCTGGAAGGGTCGCGAAGACCTGTTCACCCCGATTGCCAAGGCCTGGTCGACCGATGTCGGCTGCGAGGTCGCCTCGCTGGGCGTCCAGATCCACGGCGGCATGGGCTTCATCGAGGAGACCGGTGCGGCCCAGTACTACAGGGACGCGCGTATCGCCCCCATCTACGAAGGCACCAACGGTATCCAGGCCATGGATCTGGTCGGGCGCAAACTGGGTCAGGACGGCGGGGCCTCAGCCAAGGCCCTGATCCTGGTCCTGAAGACCACCCTGCTGGACCTGCCGCGCCTGTTCGAGGGCAAGCCCGTCGAACGGTTCGCCAATGCCGTGGAGGCCGTCGAGGACGCCACCCTGTGGATCCTCGATCGCAAGGCCGCCGAGGACGGCGCGGCCGACGTGCTGGCCGCCGCCGACGCCTATCTGAAGCTGCTTGGCGATGTGATCGGCGGCTGGATGCTGGCCAAGGGGGCGCTGGCCGCCAAGGCCCGCCTCGACGCGGGTGACAGCGACACGGTCTGGCTCAACGGCAAAATCACCCTCTACGAGGTCTATGCCGCCAATGTGCTGGGCCATGTGTCCAGCCGGCTCGCCGCCCTGGGCCAGGGCGGTGCCCTGCTGGAGCGGATGTCAGCCGAGGTTCTGGCGGGCTGAGGCAGGCCGGGCCTACGGTGCCGGCGCGCCGTCCATCAGGGCGATGGCCTCGCGCACATAGGCGGCATGGGCGACCACACCGATCCCCAGGCCTTCGCCTTCGACCTCCACAGCCTGGATCAGTACCCCGGCTATAAACGGATGGTCCGGCACTTCAGTACCCGACAGCCGACGGGCCGTCGGAGTCCAGAACACCGGTCCGCCTGAGTCACCGGCCGACACCGGAAAATCGAGAAGAAACGTCGGGAAGGCTGAAATCGGTGTCAGCGGCCAGGACGCGATCCGCCCGACCCTCAGGATCGGAAACCCGGCCCGGTTGGAGGACAGCCCCCTCGGAAAGCCGAGCGTCAGCAGTTCGTCACCCGGACCGACCTGCCAGGTGTCGAAGGCGACCGCCTCGGCCAGCCAGGCCACAGGGATCGCCGCCCGGGCGAAGGTTTCGGGGGCGACGATCTCCATCACCGCGATGTCGCGATCGGGATGCCGGGTCCAGTCCGGTGTCAGATCGGCTTCGCGGATGCGCAGCGGTTCCGGCGTGAACCGCCAGGCACCGTCCGGCAGGGCGATGCGCCAGCCGATCCGCGCCTCGGTACCCGGCATGCGCTCGAACACATGGGCGGCGGTAACCAGCACGGTGCGCGGCGTCCCGTCCGGACGGGGAGCATCGACCAGAAAGCCGGTCCCGACCGTGCGCCGCCCGTTGCCGTCCGGCTGATCCAGCTGCACCGTGGCGTCGATCAGGCCGCGGGTCAGGTCCCAGGCCGGGGCCGGCAGCGCGGGTGACTCGAGTGGGATCTGGATCGCGAACATGGGCACTCCGGGTCGCAGGGGCGGAACATCATTTGACGGCGCGGCCCCGCCACGCACAAGGTCCGATCACACTGACAGGAGCCGGACGCCATGAACCGCCGTGAACTGATCGCCACCGTCGCCGCGACCGCCGTCGCCGGCCCTGCCCTCGCCCGCCAGACCTCCGGAGCCTCGATGACCCGTCCCCAAGCCCCCGTCGCCAAGAAAATTCCGGTGACCATCGAACAGCTGGGTCGGGTCCGGACCGACGACTATCAGTGGATGAAGGACGACAACTGGCAGGCGGTGCTGCGCGACCCGACCGTCATCAAGGCCGATGTGAAGGCGCACCTGCTGGCCGAGAACGCCTATCGCGAGGCGATGATGGTCTCGACCCTGCCGCTGCAGGCCGCGATGTTCGAGGAGATGAAGGGACGGATCAAGGAGGACGACAGTTCGGTGCCGTCGTCTGACGGGCCCTGGGAATACTACGTCGAATACCGCACCGGCGATCAGCACCCGCGCTATATGCGCAAACCGCGCGGCGGCGGCGATGCCCAACTGCTCCTCGACGCCAACGCCCTGGCCGAGGGCAAGGCCTTTTCCGAGGTCGGTGCCGCCGACCACAGTCCCGACCACGGCCTGTTCGCCTATGCCGAGGACGCCCAGGGGTCGGAATACCACCACATCTATGTCCGCGACCTGGTGACCGGTGCGGTCCTGCCAGAGGTGATCGAGGCGGCCTATGGCGACTTCACCTTCTCGCCCGACAGCCAGTGGCTGTTCTGGACCCACCGCGACGACAACGGCCGGCCCGACAAAATCTTCCGCCGCCCCGCCCGCGGCGGCGAGACCACCCTGGTCTACGAAGAGGGCGACGACGGCATGTTCCTCAGCGTCGGCCGGACCTCGGACGACGCCTTCATCGGCATCAGCATCGGCGATTCGGAGACATCAGAGTTCCGTTACATCCCCGCAGCGACCCCGACCGCTACACCGGTCGTGCTGGACCCGCGCGAGGTCGGCCGCCTCTACGATGCCGACCACTGGGGCGATCGCTGGATCATCCGCACCAATGCCGACGGGGCGATCGACTTCAGGATCGTCGAGGCCCCCACTGCCACGCCGGGCAAGGCCCACTGGACCGATCTGGTCGCCCATACGCCGGGCCGCTACATCGAGGGCGTGGCGCTGGTGAAGGATTTCATCGGCCGCCAGGAACGGGCCGACGCCAATACGACGATCGTCATTCGCGACCGGGCCGGGACCGAGCATCAGATCTCCGTCGACGAACCGGCCTATTCGCTATCGCTGCGCGGGGCGTCGGAGTTCGACACCACCACGATGCGCTACACCTACAGCTCGCCGTCGACGCCGACCTCGACCTATGACTACGACCTGGCCACGCGCGCGCGCACCCTGCGCAAGGTCCAGGAAGTGCCCTCGGGCCACAACCCGGCCGACTATGTGGTCGAACGTCTCAACGCCCCCGCCCCCGACGGCCAGGTGGTGCCGGTGACGATCCTGCGACGCAAATCAACGCCGGTCGATGGCTCGGCCCCCGTGTTGCTGTACGGCTACGGCTCCTATGGTGCCCCGATGCCGGCCAGTTTCGCCACCAACCGGCTGTCGCTGGTCGATCGGGGCTGGATCTATGCCATCGCCCATGTGCGGGGCGGGTCAGACAAGGGCTGGGGCTGGTTCCTCGATGCCCGCCGGATGACCAAGAAGAACACCTTCACCGACTTCATCGCGTCGGCCGAGCATCTGATCGCGCGCAACTATGCCTCGACCGGCCATATCGTGGCCGAGGGCCGGTCGGCCGGCGGCATGCTGATGGGGGCGATCAACAATATGCGGCCCGACCTGTGGGCCGGGGTCATCGGCGGGGTCCCCTTCGTCGACGTGATCAACACCATGTCGGATACCAGTCTGCCGCTGACGCCGCCGGAATGGCCCGAATGGGGCAATCCGATCGAGGATCCCGAGGCCTATGACTATATGATGAGCTACAGCCCCTACGACAACGTCGAGGCCAGGGCCTATCCGGCCGTCCTGGCCACCGGCGGCCTGTCCGATCCGCGCGTCACCTACTGGGAGCCGGAGAAATGGGTGGCAAGGCTGCGGCCGGCCACGACCTCGGGCAAGCCCGTGCTGCTGAAGATCAACATGGAAGCCGGTCACGCCGGGTCATCCGGGCGGTTCGACTATCTGAAGGAGGTCGCCCACGACTACAGCTTCGCGGTCTGGGCCATCGACAGGGGCTGGGAGGCCAACTGACCTGCAGACGCCGCATATCACCACGCTTGAGGCTGGGGTGGAACGGACCTAGATTGACGCCGTGCGGAACCTGAACATCCTGCTGATGCTACTGGGGGCCCTGTCGGCGCTCATGCTGGCTGCTGCCCCGGCCTCAGCGATAGCGGGCGGTGGGACCCTGCCGCCCTGTCACGAAGCGTCGCTGACCGGCCCGGCCCATCACGAATTACCTGCGCCTGCCGGAAAGACAGGCAAGACGACGATGATGGCCTGCTGCGTGTCCTGCATCGTCACGCCCGCACCGTTGCCGCCGCCGCGCGTCCCGGCGACCTATCCTGATATGCCGTTCGCGCCGGTCCCTGCCCGACTACCGGCGGGGCTGTCGCCTGCGCCGGAGCATGGTCCGCCCAAGGCCTGATCGCGTTCCATTTTCACGGCGTCGCCCCGGCGGCGCGCGATCCCCCCTATTCTTTCAGGAGGCCATAATGGCTGTCCGCCTTTCCGCGTCCCTCACGGGCGCATCCCTGCTCGCTCTGGCCCTGCCCGCTGCGGCGCAGGACCACGCTCACCACCCGGCCCCGCCTGCTGCGACCGTCACAGCCGAAGCGCAGACGGCACCCGATTCGCCACAGCCGCACGTACACACGACAGGGATGGTCATGCCGCCCCGGCAGCCATCATTGGCAGAGGTTCATGCGGGTCATGACATGTCGGGCGAGCCAGACCCCGGAATGGCGGCGATGGATCATCCGATGACCAGCGCCCTGGGGCCATGGCCGATGACGCGCGATGCCTCCGGTACCAGCTGGCAGCCCGACACGTCCGCACACGCCGGCGTCCACTGGAACAACGGGGACTGGTCGCTGATGAGCCACGCCCAATTCAACCTCGTCCATGATCGTCAGTCCGGTCCCCGGGGCGATGACAAGACCTTCGTATCCGGCATGGTCATGACGTCGGCCCGGAGAGACTTCGCCGATGGCTCAACGCTGAACCTGCGCGCCATGCTGAGCCCTGAACCCCTGATGGGACGCGCCGGCTTTCCGCAGCTGCTGGCCGCGGGAGAGACGGCGGACGGGGTCAATCCGCTGGTCGACCGTCAGCACCCGCACGAGCTGGTGATGGAGCTGAGCGCCAGCTTCGCTCAACGGCTGTCAGATACCGACAGCGTCTTCGCCTATGTCGGCCTGCCCGGCGAACCGGCGTTCGGTCCGCCCGCCTTCATGCATCGCATGACCGGCATGGACAGTCCGGAGGCACCGATCACTCATCACTGGCTGGACTCGACCCATATCGTCTTCGGCGTGGCCACAGCCGGCTGGGTGCATGACCGTTTCAAGCTTGAGGCCTCGGCCTTCCGCGGTCGTGAGCCCGACGAGAACCGCTACGACATCGAGACGCCGAAGCTGGACAGCTGGGCAGTTCGAGCTTCGTGGAATCCGGATCCACAATGGGCGCTCCAGGTCTCCTATGCCGATGTCGTTTCTCCGGAACAGCTGGCACCTGACGAAAATGAAACAAAATTCTCGGCCAGCGCTATCCATACCCGTCGGCTCGGCACGACCGGCTGGTGGTCGTCCACCCTCGCCTTCGGCCGTAAAATCAATGATGAGGGCGAGCCCCGTGACGGCTTGCTGCTGGAGAGCGCCATTCATCCGGACGAGCGCTGGACCGTGTTCGCCCGGGCTGAACAGGTTGAGACGGACGAGTTGGTTCCGGGGATCGGACACGGACACGGCCCGTTGTATCGGGTCGCCAAGGCCTCGCTGGGGGTGGTGCACGACTGGCAGATCGCCCCACATATGCAGTTCGGTGTCGGCGGCCTGTATGCGGTCAACCGGGTGCCGTCAGCGCTGAAGGCGGCCTATGGCGACGACGCGACAGGGACGATGCTTTTCGTGCGGCTTAAAATCGACTGATCATTAGCCAGCGGCGCGGCGAAAGCCGGTGATCAATGAGGCCCTGCGTCCGGCTCAACCTGCGTCACCCATGGCGCGAGCCGGAAGCGGCGCGGGGCCTCACCCACCGTGTGGTCGACGATGAACTGACGGGCGAAACCGACGACGTCACTGACCGTGCGTTCATCGACCGGCTTGGACATCGATCCCAGCGCGCCGGCATAGCCTTCGGGAATCTGTTCGGGATTGGCCGTCAGGAACACGACCGCTGCGCCGAATTTGTTGACCAGGGCTTCCGCCACCAGCGGCCCGGTCATGCCGTCCAGTAGATTCATATCGACCAGGGCCAGGTCCGGCCGTTCGCGCTCGGCGATAACCATGGCCCCGGCGCGATCCATGGCGCAGCCCACGACCGCGCAGCCCGAGTCCGCCAGAACCAGCTCCAGCTCCATGGCCAACAGCGCCTGGTCTTCAACGATCATGACCCGCAGGTCAGGCTTTGCGGACAACAGCCGATCCCAACTCGAACAACGCACCGACGCAAACATGTGTCGGCTGGCGGACCCTCTGAACGCGCCTCAGGGCGATAGGTTCACGCCCGTTGACCATACAGGCCCCGGGGATTCGCGCGGACCAGACGATCGGACCGTCAGGGATACGGCTGTATGGGAAATGCTCCGGCCACACAGGACCGGTTGCGCCGCCGTTGGCGGTGGCCGGATGGCTGGGGAACAAGGACTCGAACCTTGAACGACGGTACCAAAAACCGCTGTGTTACCATTACACCATTCCCCAGCAGGTCCGGCATCCCCTGACGGCAGTGCGTCAGGAGGCGGTCGGGATACGCGAACGTTGCGTGCGATGCAACACCCGCTTTTCAGACAATTTTCGCGGGGCCGATATCCCCGCTTGCGACAGCCAAACGCCCTCGCTATAAGCCGCCTCCTTAAGTCGGAGTGTGGCTCAGTCTGGTAGAGCACTGCCTTCGGGAGGCAGGGGTCGGAGGTTCGAATCCTCTCACTCCGACCATTTATCCGGTTTCCCCCCGGATCGGACCGGCGAAGCGCCCGCGTCCACCAGTCCCCCTCTGAAAACCTGTACCGCCACGCTGCACAGCCGCACGCGTCTATGGACCCGCGCGCCGGGGTCCCCCATGTTCGGGGCATGACCAGCGAAATCCGCCCCGAAACCGTCGTTACCTTCTGGCAGCAGGCCGGACCCGGAAAATGGTTCGCCAAGGACGAGGCGTTTGACGCCGAATTCCGCCGCCGCTTCGAAACCGCCCATTTCGCCGCCGCCCGGCGTGAGCTGGACGACTGGATGGAGACGGCGGACGGAGCCCTGGCCCTGCTGATTCTGCTGGACCAGTTTCCCAGAAACAGCTTCCGCGGCAGCGGTCACGCCTTCGCCACCGATCCGCTGGCCCTGCATCTGGCCAATCAGGCCGTCGCGCGCGGCCATCACGACGCGGTCGCTCCTGCCCTGCGCAATTTCCTGCTGCTGCCGTTCGAACATTCCGAGCGGCTCGAGGATCAGGATCGCTATATGGCGCTGGTCGCGGGTGACGCTGAGTCCGAGAAATGGGGCCGTATCCACCGCGACATCATCGTCCGCTTCGGCCGCTTCCCGCATCGCAACGCCGCCCTGGGCCGTGAGACCACGCCGGAGGAGCAGGCCTTCCTCGACGGCGGCGGTTTCGGGGGCTGATCCACAACTGTGTTGCCGAGCGTGAGGATTCGGGGGGCGCGAATCACTTTGCTGGGCCACTTTGGGATTATGAACGCTCAGGCCGCCCTAGCCGATCTGCAGACCCGCACCGGGGCGGTTCCGGCCGCGTCGCTGGATCATCCCGAATTCCAGTATCTGACCCTGCTGCGCGACATCCTCGACAATGGCGTGCGGCGCGACGACCGCACCGGCACCGGGACCCTGGGCGTGTTCGGCCGCCAGATCCGTTTCGACCTGGCCAGGGGCTTTCCGCTGCTGACCACCAAGAAGCTGCACCTGCGGTCCATCCTCGTCGAACTGCTGTGGTTCCTGCGCGGCGACACCAATATCGCCTGGCTGCAGGAGAACGGCTGCTCGATCTGGAACGAATGGGCCGACGAGAGCGGCGACCTCGGTCCCGTCTACGGCAAACAGTGGCGCTCGTGGGCGACCCCGAACGGCGAGACCATCGACCAGATCACCCGGCTGGTCGAAGGCCTGAAGACCAATCCCAACAGCCGCCGCCACATCGTCTCCGCCTGGAACCCCGGCGATATCGACGACATGGCCCTGCCGCCCTGCCACTGCCTGTTCCAGTTCTTCGTCGCCGACGGGAAACTCAGCTGCCAGCTGTACCAGCGCAGCGCCGACGTCTTCCTGGGCGTGCCGTTCAACATCGCCAGCTACGCCCTGCTGACCCTGATGGTGGCCCAGGTCTGCGGGCTGGAGCCGGGCGAGTTCGTCCATACCTTCGGCGACGCCCACCTGTATCTGAACCATGTCGAACAGGCTGAGCTGCAGCTGACGCGCCAGCCCCTGCCCCTGCCGGTCATGACCATCACGCCGCGTGACGACCTGTTTGCCTATCAGCCCGCCGATTTCGTGCTCAGCGACTATGCGCCCTGGCCGCACATCAAGGCCGCGGTCGCGGTGTGAAGAACGGTCTCCTCCCTGTTCGCGTAGCGAATGGGGAGGTGGCGCTGCGCAGCTTCGCGCCGTGACAGAGGGGTACGGACTCCGCGCCCGCGCTTCACCCCTCTACCACTTCGTGGTCCCCCTCCCCACCGCTACGCGGCAGGGAGGAGACAGGACCGCCGTCCAGCCTGTAGGACCATCCCATGCATCTCTCCGACCTGACCGCCGACGTCCTGCGCATCTCCGACCTCTATGCGGCCGAGCACAGCATCGACCGTGACCGCGACTGGGCCCTGCTGAAGCTGCAGGAGGAGCTGGGTGAGCTGACGGCCGAGCATCTGCGCCTGACCGGTCGGGCACGCGGCACGCCGGACAAGGACAAGCTGGGCGACGAGGCGGCGGATGTGCTGGGGATGCTGCTGCTATACTGTGACCGCGCGGGCATCGATCTCGAGACCGCGATGCAGCGCAAATGGCTGCACTGGCTGGAGCCGCGCTGAATGCCCATTCCCACCCTCGCCCTCGTTGTCGCCCGCGGTCGCAACGGGGTGATCGGCCGCGACGGTGACCTGCCGTGGCGGCTGCGCTCGGACCTGCAGCGGTTCAAGGCCATCACCGTGGGCAAGCCGTGCATCATGGGCCGCAATACGTGGGAGAGCCTGCCGCTGCGGCCCCTGCCCGGCCGTCTCAACATCGTCCTGACCCGCGACGAGGGCTATGAGGTCGACGGCAAGTCGCGCGGGGCCCTGGTCTGCACCACCCTGGACGAGGCGCTGGACATCGCCCGCGAGCACGGGGCCGAGGATGAGGTCGACGAGATCTGCGTCATCGGCGGCACCGCCGTGTTCGCGGCCACCCTGGGCCGGGCGAAGACCCTGTATATCACCGAGGTCGAGGCCGAGCCCGAGGGCGACGCCCTGTTCCCGGAATTCGACGAGAGCGCCTTCGAGGAGGTCGCGTCCGAACGCCACGAGCCCGGCGAAAAGGACGACCACGCCTTCACCTTCCGCGTCCTGAAACGACGCTAACTACCCGGAGAGAAACTATGATCGTAGCGACCACCAACGATCTGGCCGGCTATCGCATCGTGCGACAGGTCGGTCTGGTGCGCGGCATCACCGTGCGCTCGCGCAGTATCGTCGGCAATCTGGGCGGAGCCATCCAGTCGGTATTCGGCGGCAAATTGTCCATTTACGTCAACCTGGCCGAGACGGCGCGGCAGGAGGCGCTGGACCATCTGATCGCCCATGCGAATGAACAGGGGGCCAACGCCATCCTGGCCATGCGCTACGACGCCAACGAGATCATGGATGGCATCACCGAGGTGCTGGCCTATGGCACCGCCGTGGTGGTCGAACCGGAGTGACCCGCCGCGGGCTGGCCATCGCAACGGCCCTGACGCTGATGATGGCGGCGGCATGCGCAGAGCCGTCGATGTCGTCGCCCCCTCCGATGGCAAGGCCGGGCGCGCAGGTCGCCGCCACACCCGATGGCGACACGCCGCCCGATCACCCGACGCTGGTGGTTTGCGCGACCATTCTGGGGACGATGAGCAATGCAATCATCGAGGGCCGTGCGACGGGCGACCGGCAGGCAATCATCGACGGCTATCGCGCCTACGGACTGAAGGCGGCGGGGGCCATGGGCGACGTCGAGAGCCGACAGGCCATCGGCAGTTCGTATGCCTTCTACGACACGCTGACGCCCGTCCAGCTGGCGGAGGCGTCGCGGATGTGCCTGGCCGCGGTGGACCGGGATTTCCAGGAAGACGACTGGTGGTGAGGCCGGGGACGGTGTGGCAAGCTGACCACGCGCCTGGCGGACCGGGCCCGAGTCGGGGGATTTGAAATGGGCGTCTTCAGCTGGCTGACCGGCAGCCGACCGGCACCCCCGGGCGTGCCGCGCGAGTCCGCCGCCGCATTGCGCAAGCGGTTTCTGGCGCTTAACCGCGACACCGCACCCTACGTGATCCGGAGCGGCCGTCCGGAAGGTGCCGACCTGGTCGCGGAGTGGAAGATCGTCGACGCGGAATGGTACGAAATCTTCGCCAGGGCGGGCATCCAGCGGGTGTTCAAGGTGCTGATGAAGATCGACGAGGCACGCGGCGTGGTGCGCGCGACAGACCAGGAATGGTCGGTGGAATGGCGCGCCGGAATACCGGAAATGAGCCTCGCCGCCTCCGGCTTTCGGGGCCAGTCATGGGAGATGAGCTTCGAGAGCGTCCACGCCTTCCGCGAGGATGGCTCATGGGGCGAGGTCTACAGCTACAGATTCAACACCGGCGAGATCAAAGGCCCGCTGCAGAAGGCGGCAGCCGAAGGCGGCTGGGGCTGGAAAGGCGTAGCGTTCGGCAAGTTGTGAGCGGGGCAGACCGCCCCGCTCCATTTCTCAGCTCAACGTCGCCATCGCGCTGCGCTCAAAGTCCTTCAGCTCGTCCATCCGTCCGTCGCGGATCTTCTGCACCCATTGCGGATCGGCGAGCAGGGCGCGACCGACGGCGACGAGATCGAACTCACCGGCCTCCAGCCGTTTGATCAGACCGTCCAGCGAGGCCGGTTTCGATCCGGCCCCCCCGAAGGCCGCGATAAACTCGCCGTCCAGACCGACCGAGCCGACGGTGATGGTCGGCTTGCCGGTCAGCTTTTTGGCCCAGCCGGCGAAATTCAGGTCCGACCCCTCGAACTCGGGCTCCCAGAAGCGGCGTTGGGAGCAATGGAAGATATCGACCCCGGCCTCGGACAGCGGGGCCAGCCATTCGGTCATCTGATCGGGAGTCCCGGCGATACGGGCGTCGAAATCCTGCTGTTTCCACTGCGACAGGCGCAGGATCAGGGCCATGTCCTCGCCCACGCCTTCGCGGACGGCCTTGACCACCTCGGCGGCGAAGCGGGCCCGGTCGGCGATGCTCGGGCCACCCCAGCGGTCGGTGCGGTCGTTGAGGCCGCTCCAGAAGAACTGGTCGATCAGATAGCCATGCGCCCCGTGGATTTCGACGGCATCGAAGCCGAGATCCTTTGTCGCCCGGGCCGCCTTGCCGAAGGCGGCGATGGTGTCAGCGACGTCTTCCTCGGTCATCGGCTCCAGACCGCGCTTGCCGGGCGTCGAGAAGCCCGACGGACTGTCGACCTTGCCCAGCGGCTGCCAGTCCGCGCCCTGACCGCGCGCAGAGCCGACATGCCACAGTTGCGGCGCGATCAGGCCGCCGGCGGCGTGGACAGCGTCGACGACCTTTTTCCACTGCGGCAGGGCCTCGCCGTGGAAGACCGGGACATTGGCGTCATTGCGCGCGGCCGGACGGTCGACGACCGTGCCCTCGGTAACGATCAGACCGACGCCGCCCTCGGCCCGGCGACGGTAATAGCCGGCGACGTCGCTGGTCGGAATGCCGCCCGGCGAGAAGGAGCGTGTCATCGGGGCCATGACGATGCGATTGGGCATCTTCAGGGACTTGACCTGGAAGGGCTGGAACAGGGCGTCGACGCTCATCGGGAGTCCTTGTGGCTACTGGAACCGACAAGGTGGCGATTAGGGTTGCGTTTGGAAACCCTCAGAGATCGAGTTTTTCCGCCAGGACCGCCGCCACGGCCCCGAAGCGGCGGGCCATGTCGCCCTCGGGCTCGGCGGCGACCAGCGGCCGGCCGGCGTCCCCGCCTTCACGCAGCGCCTGACTGAGCGGGAGGTCACCCAGGAAGGCCACCCCGAGCCGTTCGGCCTCGTCGCGCGCCCCGCCATGGCCGAAGATCGGGATCAGCGCGCCGGTGACCGGATCGGGGAAGCCGCTCATGTTTTCGATCAGGCCCAGGGTCCGGGCCCCGACCTTTTCGAACATCGTATGCGCCCGGCGGGCGTCTGCCAGGGCGACCTCCTGCGGGGTCGAGACAATGACCATCCCGTCCAGCAGCGTCTTCTGAACCAGCGTCAGATGCACGTCGCCGGTACCCGGCGGCAGGTCGACCACCAGAACGTCCAGCGGCTGGGCTTCCGTGCCCCATCGGGTCTGGGTCAGCATCTGGGTCAGGGCCTGCGAGGCCATCGGGCCACGCCAGATCATCGCGTCCTCGGCCTTCGTCAGCAGGCCGACCGACATCACCTTCAGCCCGAAGGTCTGGTGCGGGATCAGGGCTCCGTCCTCATAATCCGGCTTGCCCGAAACGCCGAGCATCGTCGGCAGGGAGGGACCATAGACATCGGCGTCCAGCAGGCCGACCCGCAGGCCGCGCGCCGCCAGGGCGCAGGCCAGGTTCACCGCCACGGTCGACTTGCCGACCCCGCCCTTGCCGCTGGCCACGCCGACGACCCGCCGCACATGAGCCGGGCGGTCTGTGGCGACCGGCGCTTTCGCACGCGACTGGTCCCGGGCCTGGGGGGACAGGCTGGCCGTGCGTCGGGCAGGAACGGCCTCGGCGGTCAGGACCACGGACACGCGCACCATGCCAGGCACCGCCGCCAGCGCCGCCTCGGCCGCATCGCGCACCGGGGCATAGAGACCGGTCTCGCCGGCCGGCACCTCGATGACGAATCCGGCCCGGTCTTCGGCCACCACCAGACCCTGGACCAGACCCGCCTCGAACAGGGGCTTGCCCGATTTCGGATCGATCACCGCCTCAAGGGCAGAGAGAACGGCGGCATGGTCAACCAAGGGGAAACTCCGACAAACCTTGAGGCGGGGGCCCGGGCGTTCTATCGCCCCCCGACACAAACCGCGAGCCTGCCATCTTGACCCACCCCCTGATCCAGCTGATCGCCGGCCCCACCGCCTCGGGCAAGTCCCGGCTGGCGCTGGAAACTGCCGAGCGAACGGGGGCGGTGATCCTCAACGCCGACAGCCAGCAACTGTATGCCGACCTGCGCATCCTGTCGGCCCGGCCCACCGCCGAGGATGAGGGCCGTGCCGAACACAGGCTGTATGGCGTGGCCGATGCCGCCGACGCCTGGTCGGTCGGTCGCTGGAGCCGGGCGGTGATGCCGGTGCTGGACGAGCTGGCCGCCGAGGGCCGCCCGGCCCTGCTGGTCGGCGGCACCGGCCTGTATTTCAACGCCCTGACCCGCGGCCTGGCCGACATCCCCGACATTCCCGATGCCGTGCGCGACGAGATCGGCGCTCTGTACGACTCGGCCGGTGAAGGCTCAGTCCGTCGCCGGTTGGTTGAAGCCGATCCCGCGTCCGAGGCCGCCATCGAGGCGGGCGACCGGCAGAGGCTGATCCGCGCCCTGGCCGTTCTGACCGTCACCGGACAACCCCTCAGCGTCTGGCGCGCCGACACCCGCCCGCTGCTGGCTGAGGGCAGCTGGGAGGCTCTGGTGGTCGAGCCGCCGCGCGATCGTCTCTATGCCGCCTGCGACGCCCGCGTCGAGGCCATGGTCGAACAGGGGGCGCTGAACGAGGTGCGCGCGCTGGTGGCCCGGCGACTGGACCCGACCCTGCCGGCGATGAAGGCCGTCGGCGTGCGCGATTTCGCCGCCCATCTGCGCGGCGAGGTCAGCCTGGATGAGGCCGTCACCGCCGTGCAGCAGGCGACCCGCAACTATGCCAAACGCCAGTTGACCTGGTTCAGGAACCAGACCCCGGACTGGCCACGCCACCCCGGCTTCACCTGACCCTTGGAAACCCCGCGCTGACCGCCTATATTGGGGATGCCGGGGCTTGCTCCGGATATGGCGATAAACGTGCTTGTAATAAGCGGACCGGACCCGGGTGCGATTCCCGGCGGCTCCACCATTCCTTCCCCGCGTTATCGGCGGAGCGAGCATGGGGCCGACTAGCATCGACGGACGTGTAAAAAGGTTTCTTTCGCCCGTCCTGGCCTACCGTATCGGGCCATTTTCTAACTGCGAACGATAACTTCGCTGGAGAAGTCCGCCTCGCCGCGTAATGCGGTTCGGTTGATTTCGAACTCTTAAGTCCTCAGGGATCAGTTCCTGGGGCGGGGCCGCCAGGGGGCCCGCCAACAGAACCCCTGGCACTTTCCCGGCAGAAATTGAGCGTCGAAACCCGCGACGGGATGCATTTCCTTTCACGGCCACCTTCCGCCCGCCCGTCTGCACGGCTATCAGTCACGACGAACTCCCGAGGTGATGATGGCTGACGAGACCCCCCCGGTCGACGAGATGCACTATGAGCAACTCGCGCAGGACGCCCTGCGCGGCGTGATCCGCTCTGCCCTTGAGCTGGCCGCCGGTCCCAGCGGCATCCCCGGTGCCCATCATTTCTACATCACCTTCAAGACCCGGGCCCCCGGGGTCAGCATCCCGCCGGACACCCTGGCCAAATATCCCGACGAGATGACGGTCATCCTGCAGCACCAGTACTGGGACCTGAGCGTCGATGCCGACCGGTTCAGCGTGATGCTGAAATTCGGCGGCATGCCCAAGGTGCTGAACGTGCCCTATTCCGCCGTGACCCGGTTCTACGATCCGGCCGTGCAGTTCATGCTGCAGTTCGAGGCCCCCGAGACAATCGAGGAACTGACGGCCGAGCCCGAGCCGACTCCGCCGGTGCCCTCGGGCGATGACGGGCCCAAGGTCGTGTCGCTGGACCAGTTCCGCAAGAAATAGACTCAGCCGTCGGCCGTGCCCCGGGGAAAGACCCGGATCGTGATCCGTTCGCGCTCGCCCTGTTGCCGCTCGACCAGCAGGCGCGCGACCTGGCTGTCGTCGTGGAACAGATAGCCCTTGATCGCGTCCAGCAGGGCCTTGGCCAGGTTATCGAGGTCCATCCACGGCGGATCGCCCACGTGCTCCATCACGATCTCGACGGTGTAGTCGCCATAGCTGGGACGCGAGTTCCATTCCTTGCGAAAGAACTCATAGGCCAGCGGCTTGTAGTATTTGGCCTGGGTGGTCAGGCCGTCGATGGTGATCTCGACCCCATCGCCGGTCTCGCGGGCGCGAACCTTGCCCGTACCGATCCAGTCCGACGCCATACCCTGTTCCTCACCTTGCCCTGCCGGTCCTCCGTGCTACACCGCCGCGACCCCTCAAGCCACGTCTGAAGAGCGCGCTGCCATGACCAAGACCCGCACCGAAACCGACACCTTCGGTCCCATCGCCGTCGCCGCGCATCGCTACTGGGGGGCGCAGGCCCAGCGCAGCCTCGGGAACTTCAAGATCGGCTGGGAAAAACAGCCCCTGCCGATCGTGCGGGCGCTTGGCATCGTCAAACGCGCTGCAGCCGAGACGAACATGGCGCTGGGCAAGCTGGATCCGAAACTGGGCCAGACCATCATCGCCGCCGCTGATGAAGTCATCGCCGGCAAGCTGAACGATCATTTCCCGCTGGTGGTCTGGCAGACCGGCTCGGGTACCCAGTCCAACATGAACGCCAATGAGGTGATCTCGAACCGGGCGATCGAGATGCTGGGCGGCGAGATGGGCTCCAAGACGCCGGTCCACCCGAACGACCACGTCAATATGAGCCAGTCGTCCAACGACACCTTCCCCACGGCCATGCACATCGCCTGCGCCGAACAGCTGGTCAACGACCTGATCCCGGCGCTTAAGCATCTGCACGCCGCGCTGGACGCCAAGGCGAAGGCCTGGGCCCACATCATCAAGATCGGCCGCACCCATACCCAGGACGCCACGCCTCTGACGCTGGGCCAGGAGTTCGGCGGCTATGCCCAGCAGGTCGCCAACGGCATTGAGCGGATCGAACAGACCCTGCCGAAGCTGATGGAGCTGGCCCAAGGCGGCACCGCCGTCGGCACCGGCCTGAACGCCCCGATCGGCTTCGCCGAGAAGGTCGCCGAACAAATCGCCGCCATCACCGGCCTGCCTTTCACCACGGCCCCGAACAAGTTCGAGGCCCTGGCCGCCCACGACGCGATGGTCTTCAGCCACGGCGCGATCAATACGGTCGCCGCCAGCCTGTTCAAGATCGCCAACGACATCCGCTTCCTCGGCTCGGGCCCACGTTCGGGTCTGGGCGAGCTGGCCCTGCCCGAGAACGAGCCGGGCAGCTCCATCATGCCGGGCAAGGTCAACCCGACCCAATCGGAAGCCCTGACCCAGGTCTGCGTCCAGGTGTTCGGCAACAATGCCGCCATCACCTTCGCCGGCAGCCAGGGTCATTTCGAGCTGAACGTCTACAATCCGGTGATGGCCTACAATTTCCTGCAGTCGGTGCGGCTGGTGGCCGATGCAGCGGTCAGCTTCACCGACAACTGCGTCGTCGGCATCGAGCCGCGCGAGGACAATATCAAGCGCGGCCTCGACAACTCCCTGATGCTGGTTACCGCCCTGAACGGCAAGCTGGGCTATGACGCCTGCGCCAAGATCGCCAAGACCGCGCACAAGAACGGCACCACCCTGCGCGAGGAGGCGGTCGGCGGCGGCTATCTGACCGACGCCGAGTTTGATGCGGCGGTGCGGCCCGAGAAGATGATCTCGCCGGGGTGATACAGCCGCCGTCGAGGTGAACGGCCAATGCCGTCAGGCAGCCACGGGAATACGGATAAAAAGGGCCGCGCCGGGTGTCCGGCGCGGCCCTTCGTCGTTCAGGCTCGGAGATTATTCCGAGATCGTGATTGTCGTGCCCTCGATCTTGCAGACATCGACGCCACGGACGTCGACGGCGTCACCGTCTTCGAAATCGGCGCGGAAATCATACATGCAGCTTTCAACCCCATCATCGATCGAGACCTCGGCGGTCTCGCCGGCGTCCACGACCTGGTCGCCCAGGATGTCGTTGTCCCAGTCGTCGCTGGCGGCCGGCGACATATAGAGGTGGGTCAAGGTGAAGCTGGTGGCGTTCTTGAGGTTGAACTTGACCTCGGCCACGTCGGCGGCTTCAGCGGCGGCAGGCTCACCGGCGGCAGCGGCGGCAGGTGCGGCTGCGGCGGACGCAGACGCGGCGGCATCATCGCTGGAGCCGCAGGCAGCCAGCAACGCGGCCGCAGCAGCGGCCAGAAACAGGTGTTTGATCATGTTGAAATCCCCCACAGCAAAGCTGCTGCCGGGCCAGCCCTAGCAGCCGTCGACGTTCCCGTCGATGTTTGCGAGATCAGGGCTTGTCGCGGATCGTCGCCCCGACCGGCATCATCGCCAGTTTGGCCAGTTCCAGATCCTTCAGCGCGAACGGGATGCCGATGATCGTGATGGCCTCGGCGACCGCGATGATGATGTGCGACAGGGCGATGTACCAGCCGGCGAAGACGAACCAGATCACATTCAGCCCGATCCCGAGACAGCCGACGTCCTTGCCGGTCGCCTCGCCGGCCCAGACGACCTCCCGCCCGAACGGCCAGAAGGAATAGCTGGCGATCCGCCAGGCGGCGAAGCTCCACGGCAGGCCGACCACGGTGATCGCCAGGAGCGCACCGCCCAGCAGCCACAGCAGGCCGGACAGCCAGCCGCCGAAGAAGAGCCACAGCAGGTTCAGGATCAGGCGGATCACGGTAAATTCTCCCGGCACCGGGCTGGTGCTTCGTCCGGATTATGCACGGCGGCCCGCCGCTCCGGGGTGAATTCGCGGTAAGCCGGTGGCGGCCGCTGCGAAGTTCAAGAACGAACCGGCCTTGATCCGGCGGCCGTCTGCGCCCAGCCTGTCGATCAACTGTCGCTCAGAGCATCGGAGGCCCGGATGGCCGAGATCATCAATCTGAACCAGGTTCGCAAGGCGCGGGCAAAGGCCGAGGCGAAGGCGGAGGCCGCCACCAACCGCGCCGCCAGCGGGCGGACCAAGGCCGAACGCAGCGCCACAGCCAAGGCCAAGGCCCGGGCTGCCCGTTTGCTGGACGGCCAGAAGCGGGAGGACTGAGCCATGGCCGATCCGCGCGAGAATTTCCGCATCCGCCACGGGCTGATTCCGGTGCTTGTGGCTATGCGGGTCAAGGCCGAGCGGGAAGAGCGTGAGAAACAGGCGGCGCGTGAGGCGACCGCGGCGAAGACCGAGACGCCGCGCAAGCGCGGCTGGCGACGCTGGTTCGGCTAGGCTGCCGGGGGCCGCGGTGCGCGGATCAGCAGCGCCTGTCCGGCCAAAACCAGGGCCAGTCCGGCCAGGGCCGGCCAGCCGAAATGCGCCCCTTCGAACAGGACGGAAACCAGCATGGCGATCGGCGGCGTCAGCGCCGAAATATAGCTGGCCAGCGCATAGCCGCGGGACCGGGCCAGGGTGAAATAGATCACGAAGGCGACGACCGAGCCGAAGATCGACAGATAGAGCAGCGAGCCCACATAGGCAGCGGTCGGCTCGAAGCTCCAGTGGACGCCGGCCGCCAGGCCGTACAGGATCAGAATGCCGGTGCCATAGGCCATGGCCCAGGCGGTGGCCGGGATCACCGCCGCCCCGGCAATCTGGCCGCGCCAGGCGAAATAGTTGCCGATCGTCGAACTGCTGACGGCGACGATGGCGAAACCGATCCCGACCATGGCCGCCCCCCCGAGATTGGCCCCGATGATTTCGCTGGCCGAAAGAACGGCCACGCCCAGCAGTCCGAGACAGGCCCCGGCCCAGGCGATCGGCGCGGCCTTCTGGCCGGCCGCGACGCGGAACAGCACCAGGTTGAGGAAGGCCAGGGCGGCAAAGATGACGGCAACGATAGCCGAAGCGACGCGCTGCTCGCTGGCATAGACGAAGGCGTAGCTGAGGGCGAAGACGAAAGCCCCCTGCCCGAGCGCCGCCAGATGCTGGGCCCGGGTCAGACGAATGCGGCGGCCGGTCGCCAGACAGCCGGCAAACAGTACGATTGCGGCCAGGCCGAACCGCCAGACGACGGAGGCAATCGGATCGACCGTGCCCAGCTGCAGGGTGATAGCGAACCAGGTCGTGCCCCAGATGAAGGCACAGGTGCCCACGCCGAGCAGGGCCAGCATACCGGCAGACGGTCGACGAAAGCCGGTAAGGGTCAAGGCGCGGTGAACCATGGACAGGGGAGGAAGTTCGGACAGTTGGCCCGAATCGCCGAAGATTGCGAGCCTTCGGCGTCCTGGACCAGTCACATACGGTTCCAGCCGATTTCATCCGGCGGCCATTCGCTGCAACGCTTGGCCCACTGAATCATTGGTGTGACCAAGCTTATCCGTGACAGTGGGGGATGATGGAACATCAGGGACTGGTCCTCGCGGCAATCGGCGTGCTGGGTATCGGTGCGCAGTGGATCGCCTGGCGCACCGGCTGGCCGGCGATCGCCCTGATGCTGCTGGCCGGGATCATCGGCGGGCCCCTGACCGGTTTCATCCAGCCCGAGCGGGACTTCGGTCATCTGCTGGAACCGATCATTTCGCTGGCCGTCGCCATCATCCTGTTCGAGGGCGGGCTGAATCTCAATTTCCGTGAGCTGCGCCATGCAGAGGGGGCGGTGCACCGGCTTGTCTTCCTCGGCGTGCCCGTCGCCTGGGTGCTGGGAACCCTGGCCTGCTACTATGTCGCCGGCCTGATCTGGCCGGTGGCCATCCTGTTCGCGGGTATTCTGGTGGTGACCGGCCCGACCGTCGTCCTGCCGCTGTTGCGACAGACCAATCTGGCCCAGCGTCCACGCGCGATCCTGAAATGGGAAGCGATCGTCAATGACCCGCTGGGGGCCCTGTGCGCCGTGCTGACCTATGAGGTGCTGCACCGGGCCGGTCAGGGTGACACCATCGTCGGCGTCGTCGTCTCGCTCCTTCTGGCCGCGGCTGTCGCCGGACTGATCGGCTGGGGTGCCGCCCGGGCTATCGCCTGGGCGTTTCCGCGCGGCTATGTACCCGAGTTCCTGAAATCCCCGGTCCTGCTGATCGTCGTCATCGGCGTCTTCGTCGGCGGCAATATGATCCAGGACGAGGCCGGCCTGCTGACCGTGACCGTCATGGGTGTGGCCCTGGCCAATATGAACCTGGCCAGCTTCCGGGATTTCCGCCACTTCAAGGAGAACATAACCGTCCTGCTGGTGTCGGGCGTGTTCGTGATGCTCTCGGCGTCGCTGAACCTCGAGGTCCTGCGGCAGTTCGAATGGCGGTTCATCGCCTTTCTGGTCGTGCTGTTGTTCGTTGTGCGTCCGGCGACCGTCCTGCTCAGCCTCGCCTTCAGCCCGGTGCCGATGCGCGAGCAGTTGTTCATCGGCTGGATCGCCCCGCGCGGGATTGTCGCCGTCGCCATCAGTGGCCTGTTCGCCCTGCGCCTGGGTGAACTGGGCTATGCTGACGGCGGCACGCTGGTGTCCCTGTCCTTTGCCGTGGTCATCGCGACCATCGTCGCCCACAGCTTCACCGCCAAACTGGCGGCGCGCTGGCTGGGGGTTACCGGGTCGTCTGACCAGGGCGTGCTGATCGTCGGCACCACACCCTGGAGCCTGTCCCTGGCCCAGCTGCTGAAATCCCTGAAGATCCCCGTGCTGATCGCCGACACCAGCTGGCAGCGTCTGGCCGCTGCACGCCAGATGGGCATGCCCGTGTTCCACGGAGAGATTCTGTCTGAGGCTACCGAGGACGAGGTCGATATGAGCCAGTTCCAGGCCCTGGTCGCGACGACCGACAACGAGGCCTACAACGCCCTGGTCTGCAATGAACTGGTGCCGGAAATGGGCCGGCACGCGGTCTTCCAGCTGGGCGACACCTCTGAAAAGAATCCGCACGCCCTGGCCCCGGCCCTGCGCGGCCGCAGCCTGTTTGCCTCGGGTCTCGGGGTCGAGGAAATCGCGCGACGCGAACGCGAAGGCTGGGGCTTCCGCAAGACCCGGCTGAGCGAAAAATTCAGCATGGATGACGCCCGCGATGAGCTGCCCCCCGGCGCCGACCTTTTGATGCTGGTCCGGGATGGCGGCAAGCTGCACTTCTTCAGCCACGCCTCACGCCCCAAGCCGCAGCCCGGCGATACCGTCGTGTCCTATGTTCCACCGCGTGACCCGGCCAAGGCCCGGACCCGCAAATCCCCGGCCCCGAAAGGAGACGAAGGCATGACCCCTCTTCCTTCGCCATCAGGCGCATGATCCGCCCGCTCCCCGCCATGGGTGTCGGCCTTGTCCTCGCCGGCCTGACGACCGCCTGCGACGTCCGGCCTGTCGAGCGCGAACCCGCGCCGGTAGCGACCCCCGTGACGGAAGCCCCGCCCACGGCGTCCATCATCCGACCGTCGGTCCGGGCCGAGGTCGAGCCGAAGGCAGAACCGGCACCGGAGCCCGTCGAGGCGCGGGTCCTGTTCGACTATGGCAGCGCCGAATTGTCCGAGGACGCACGAGCCCGTCTGGACGGCGTGCTGGCAACCGAAGGGCTGATCGACACCGGCTGGACCCTGAGCCTGACCGGTCGCACCGACAGCCGAGGCGGCACCCAGGCCAATCAGCGCATGGCCCGAGAGCGCGCCGAGGCGGTGCGCGACTATCTGGTCGAGCATGGGCTTGCGGTTGAACGGATCGCGGTTATCGCCGGCGGCGAGGTCGAGCCCGCCCCGGACCAGACCGGAACGGATGCGGCGGAGGCGCGCCGGGTCGATGTGTTGGCTGCCCCGCCGCCCCGGTCCTGACTGCCGCAAACGGGTCAGATCAGGCTGAGCGCAGTTTCAGGCCCTGACGCGCTGCCACCGGCACGGCATCGTAGACGGTCGGGGGGCGGATACCGAGCGTCTGGCGCACCTCGGTGAGCGGCCGCTCGAACAGGGCTTCATAATCCAGCGCCGGCAGCCAGCGCGCGGCGCGACCGTTGCGCCAGGCCTGGAACACGGCTTTGCGGGCGGGGATTGCGGGATTCTCACGCTGGACCTCGCGTGCCGCGCCCCAGCCGATGAAGGCGAAGCCCAGATTGCGGGTCTGGCCGTAGGAGAAGGACACCACACAGGCCTCGCCGAGGGCGTCGGTCTCATAGCCGGTCAGGACGTGCCAGATGTCGTGGACGTCGCGCAGCCGGCGCGAATACCAGATCAACGGATGGGGGGCGTCGATGAAAGGCACCACCTCCCGCTCGACTGCGGCCAGGCCGTCGGCGGTAAAGCCGCGGGCATTGCGAAAGGCGCGGTAAGCCCCGCCGACGCTGCCCATGGGAAAGCGGGCCAGCCAGACCGGATCATCCAGCTTGTGGGCCAGTTCGTCGCGCAGGAAGGCCTGTCGCCCGCCTTCGCCCGTCCTGAGCATCCGGTTGTAGCCGCGCGACACCGAACGGCCGCTGAGGGCCTTCATGATCTCGAACACCTGGGCGGTGTCTTCCTTGTCGCGGATCAGCCGCCGGAACGCCCTGAGCGCCGCCAGCGGACGCAGCCGCTCGGAGCGCAGCCGCATGAAATCGTCAGAACCGGTCGTGGTGGTCATCGTCATGACAGAGGCCTTGATTATCGCGGCCAGCATAGCCGTATTTGCGGTCATCGGGAACGTCCGCGTCTGGCCGGGCTTTCACAGGGGGCATGTCGCCTCTGGACTTGTCGCCTTGACCCAATCGCCTGCCCGTCTCGCCGCCCTGGCCACCGCCTGGCCGCCCCACATCCTGAGGCAGGAGGACGTGGCCGCCAACGGGGCCGAGATGTTCGCCACGACCCACGGCGGGTTCAAACGGCTGGAGCCGATCTATCGCAACGCCCTGATCGAGACCCGCCACTCCTGCGTGCCGATCGACTGGTATCTGAAGCCGCACACCTTCTCCGAACGCAACGACCTGTTTCTTGAGAATGCGGTCACCATCCTGGCCGAGGCGGCCGGCAAGGCGCTGGACCAGGCCGGTCTCACCGCCGACCAGATCGACAGTATCGTCGTCGTCTGCACCACCGGCATCGCCACCCCGGCGCTGGACGCCCGGCTGATGCAGGTGATGCCGTTCCGCCCGGACGTGAAGCGGCTGCCGGTGTTCGGCCTGGGCTGCGCCGGTGGCGTCATCGGTCTGGCCCGGGCGGCCGACATCGCGCGGGCCCATCCCGACGACCGGGTGCTGCTGCTGGTGATCGAACTGTGCGCCCTCACCTTCCGGGCCCAGGACCGGTCCAAGAGCAATCTGGTCGCCACCGCCCTGTTCGGCGACGGCTGCGCAGCGGCGGTGATTTCATGTCGGGACGACGTCACGGGACCGGCGCTGGGCGCGGCGCACGAACACACCTGGCCCGATAGTCTGGACGTGATGGGCTGGGACGTGGCGGACGACGGTCTGAAGGTCGTGTTCAGCCGCGACATACCGACCCTGGTCCAGAATGATTTCCGGCCGATCGCCGAAGCCTTCCTTGACCGCCAGGGCCTGACCCCGGCCGACGTCGGCGGATTTGTCTGCCACCCCGGCGGCGCGAAGGTGATCGACGCCCTCGAGGACTGTTTCACCCTGGACCGCGGGGCTCTGGTCCACACCCGGCAGGTCCTGCGCGACCACGGCAATATGAGCGCCGCCACTGTGCTGTTCGTGCTGAAGGCGGTGCTGGAAGATGACGCGGACCGGGCCGATGGCCCGCTGCTGCTGACCACCTTGGGGCCTGGCTTCACCACGGCCCTGATGTTGGTGCATCCGTGATCTGGGTGCCGTTGATCCTCGGGCTTGTCGCGGTCCAGCGTCTGGGCGAGCTGGCGCTGGCCCGGCACAACACCGCCCGGCTGAAGGCTGCCGGGGCGATCGAGATCGGGTCCGGTCACTATCCGCTGTTCGTGCTACTGCATGGCAGCTGGTTGCTGGTGCTGGCAGGCTTCACCCCGTGGACTGCCCTGCCGAACCCCTGCCTGCTCGGCCTGTTCGTCGTGCTTCAGCTCGGCCGGGTCTGGGTCATCGCCACCCTCGGCCGGTTCTGGACGACCCGGATCATCACCCTGCCCGGTGCGCCGCTGGTGCGCGGGGGCCCCTACCGGTTCATTCGACACCCCAACTACTGGATTGCTTCGCTGGAGATCGCCGTCCTGCCCCTGGCCTTCGGCCAGATCTGGATCGCTCTGGTCTGGAGCCTGGCGAACGCGCTACTGGTTTGGCATCGTGTGCGCGTCGAGGAAGGCGCGCTGTCGGAACGGGACTGATGCTGAAGAAACGATCGGTCATGCTGTCAGGACACGCCACCTCGGTGGCGTTGGAACCCGAATTCTGGGTCATCCTCGACCGGATCGCCGAGGCCCGGGGACTGAGCCACGCGGGCCTGCTGGCCTGGGTCGACAAAACGCGCGGACGACGGCCGCTGGCCTCGGCCTGCCGGTTGCTGGCCCTGGAGCAGGCCGCCCGCCCCGAAGACCTGTAGATCGATTGACAGTCGCCCACATCGGCGCATCCTGACCCTCCAGCCCGGAGGCCACCATGCGCGACCATCCCTTGATGCCGGCCCTTGTCGTGGGGGCTCTGCTTGCCGTCGGTCTGATCGGCAGCGGGGCCTTCGTCGGCCAGGGCCTGGTCAATGCCCGGATCGGGGACCGTTCGGTGACCGTGCGTGGTCTGGCCGAGCGGGACGTTCGGGCAGACCTGGCTGTACTGCCACTACGCTTCACCGCCTCCGGTGATGTGCTGTCCGAGGTCCAGGCGCGGATCGACGGCGATCTGGTTATCGTGCGTCGCTTCCTGACCGCTCAGGGTTATCCTGATGACGCCGTATCCCTGGGGCGGTTGGAGGTCGCCGACACCCGCTCGCGCGAATATATCAGCCAGACCGGCGGCCCCCGCTTCATCCTGGCCCAGACCGTGGTGGTGCGCAGCACCGACGTCGACCGGGTCCAGACCACCAGCCGGGCCCTGAACGAACTGGTGCGCCAGGGTGTGGTGCTGCAGGACTACGCCGGTCCCAGCTATATCTTCAGCAAGCTGAACGACGTGCGCCCGGCGATGATCGCCGAGGCGACGGCCTCGGCCCGCACCGGAGCCGAACAGTTCGCCAAGGATTCCGGCGCGCCGCTGGGGCCGATCAGCCAGGCAAACCAGGGGTCCTTCCAGATCCTCGCCCGTGACGAGATCGGCGACGAGAGCCAGTCACCGGACAAGAAGGTTCGGGTGGTGACGACGATCAGCTATCGCCTGCGCTAGCCGCAAGGGGCTTAGTCCGGCAGAGCGGTCGTCGGGCCGGCTGCAACGCGCGGATCAACTGGCGGCACGACTGGTGCTTCAGGCAGGCGCGGCCCATCCGGCAGCACCGGCTCAGTCAGGGTAACGTCAACCTGTACTGGCTTGCTGAACGGCAGCGGCGCGGTTCCCGTCAGAATCAATGCAGTGATAACGACCGCCAGCCCAACCAGGAGCCCCACCAGCGCGAGCACCGGCCAATTTGACCCGGACCGGCGACTGGGCTGGGGGGGGAACCGGGTCATCGTCGGCTCAGCCGCCCGGAGCAGGTGCGGCGGGTTCAGGAATGGCCGGAGCCGAGACTTCCGGCAGGTTCACGTCGACATCGACTTTTTTGGTCTGGGGCGCTGCGCCGGAAAAGACAAAATAGGCGACGATCGCCAGCACAACGACGACGCCACCGACGATGAAGGCCAGACCGGCGTTGCTGCCACCGCTGTTGCTGTTCTCGGTCATTTCTCGTTCCTGCTCGGGTTTGGTTACTAGCGAAACGAAGGTCAGGCTTTGCGGTTCCCGCCGCCTCGTAACCCCGGAGCTGTCGGGGTGCCGGTCGACGGATGTGCTCATTATGTTCTAGACATCACCCTCCCCGCTCCCGACTGATCCGGAACCCCGCCGCCCGTGACCGACCTGCCCACTCCCAGGATTTCCGACCTCGCCCGCGCCCGCCCGCCCGGCGGCGAGACCGGCGACTATCTGGCCGGACTGAACCCCGAACAGCGGCTGGCGGTCGAGAGCGTCGACGGTCCGGTACTGGTGCTGGCCGGTGCCGGAACCGGCAAGACCCGGGTTCTGACCACACGCCTCGCCCACATTCTGGCGACCGGCCGGGCCAGGCCTTGGGAACTGCTGGTGGTCACCTTCACCAACAAGGCCGCGCGCGAAATGCGCGAGCGGATCACCCATCTGATCGGTCCGTCCGCCGAGGGCCTGCGCTGGCTGGGGACGTTCCACTCGGTCGCCGCCCAGATCCTGCGCCGCCACGCCGAACTGGTCGGGCTTAAGTCCAGCTTCACCATCCTCGACACCGACGATCAGGAGCGGGTCTGCAAACAGCTGCTGGAGGCCGCCAATCTGGACACCAAACGCTGGACGCCCAAGTCGCTGAACGGCCTGATCGACCACTGGAAGAACCGCGGCTGGACGCCCGAGACCCTGCCCCCGTCCGAGGATTTCGCCAACGGCAAGGGTCATGGCCTGTATGCCGCCTATCAGGCCCGGTTGCGCAGTCTGAACGCCTGCGACTTCGGCGACCTGCTGCTGCACAACCTGACCATATTGTCCCAACACGCCGATATCGCGGAAGAATACCGCCGTCGGTTCCGCTACATCCTGGTCGACGAATATCAGGACACCAATGTCGCCCAGTATCTGTGGCTGCGGCTGCTGACGTCCTCGACCGGCAATGTCTGCTGCGTCGGTGATGACGACCAGTCGATCTATGGCTGGCGCGGGGCCGAGGTCGACAACATCCTGCGTTTCGAGCGCGACTTCCCCGGCGCGAAGGTCATCCGGCTGGAGCGCAACTACCGCTCAACGCAGCATATCCTCGGCGCGGCCTCGGGCCTGATCGCGGCCAATCGCGACCGTCTGGGCAAGACGCTGTGGACCGAGGATGACAGCGGCGACAAGGTCCAGGTGCGCGGCGTCTGGGACGGCGAGGCCGAGGCCCGGCTGATCGCCGACGAGATCGAGACCGCCCGCCGCCCCCACGCCGGCGAGCCCGGCCGCAAATACGGCGACATGGCCGTTCTGGTCCGGGCCTCGTTCCAGATGCGAGCGTTCGAGGAACGGTTCGTCATGCTGGCCATCCCCTATGCCGTGGTCGGCGGCCCGCGCTTCTACGAGCGCGCCGAGATCCGCGACGCCCATGCCTATCTGCGGCTGATCGTCTCCGAGGATGACGACCTGGCCTTCGAGCGGATCGTCAATGTGCCCAAGCGCGGCATCGGCGACACCAGTGTGCAGAAGATCCTGTCGATCGCCCGCCACGGCGGCGTGTCGGCCATGTCAGCGGTGCGCGACCTGATCACCTCCGACGAGCTGCAGGCGCGGACCCGGACCGCCCTGTCCAATTTCGTGCGCGACCTCGACCGCTGGCGGGCGATGGCCGTCGACTCGCCCCACTGGGAGGTGACCGAGACCCTGCTGGAGGAAAGCGGCTATACCGACATGCAGAAGGCCGACCGCGCCACCGGCCAGACCCGCCTCGACAACCTCAAGGAACTTATCCAGGCCATGCAGGCGTTCGACACCCTGCAGGCCTATCTCGAACACGTCTCTCTGGTCATGGACATCGACCGCGGGGCCGGCGACGACCCAAATGGCGCCGGGGCGGTCCAGATCATGACCCTGCACGGGGCCAAGGGGCTGGAGTTCCCGCTGGTCTTCCTGCCCGGCTGGGAGGAAGGCGTCTTCCCGTCCCAGCGTTCGATCGACGAGAAGGGCGAAAAGGGCCTCGAGGAGGAACGCCGCCTGGCCTATGTCGGCGTCACCCGGGCCAAGGCCAGCGCCCGGATCAGCTTCGCCGCCAACCGGCTGGTCTACGGCCGCTGGACCAGCCAGCTGCCCAGCCGCTTCGTCGATGAACTGCCCATGGCCCACGTCGAGGCCCGCAGCGACACCGGCTATTACGGCGCGTCCGACGGCATGAAGGAGGCCAAGTCCCGCTGGGACGAGGCACCGACCTTCGGAGCCGGCTATTCCTCCCCGGGCTGGAAACGGGCCCAGAGTTTCACCGCCGGCTCAACCCCGCGCGACCGTCAGGCCCGCAGCACGGTGATCGAGGGTACCGGCCGTCTGGTCGCCACCGCCGATCCGAAGGCCGGATCCAAATGGGCCAGGGGCGAACGCGTCTTCCACCAGAAATTCGGCTACGGCGCGGTCCGCATCATCGAGGGCAACAAGCTGCTGGTCGATTTCGAAAAGGCCGGCGAGAAACGGGTCATCGACAGTTTCGTGGAGAAGACGTGAGAGGACCAACCCGGGGTTGGTAGGCAGTCCGGTGACACTGGAGTATATTCCTCTCATGGCAGATCGTGCCCTGACCCTGACATTGAACGACGATACCGCCGGCAAAATTGCCGCGCGGGCCAAGGCCATGGGAATTCCGCCGGAACAGCTGGCCGCGCAGATGCTGGAGACCTGGCTGGCAATCGCACCCGATCCCGGTCTTCCCGCCGTCGAAGAGCCGGCCCGCGCCTGGGCAGACGCGACCGGCGCAACGCAGGATCCGCACGAGGACAACGCTGCCCACTACGACCTGAATGAGGTCGGTCGTCCCTGGAGCGAAGTCAGGCCGGAGATGGAAGCCTTGCTGGAGCGCAAGCTGGCCCAAACCCGGTGACTCTGACGCTTTCGGCGCGAGCCGAGCGCGATCTGGCCGAACAGATCGAATGGCTTGCCGAGCGTTCGTCCGGATCGGCGCGGAGGGCGACGGCACACATTCTTCGCGTCTTCGATCTGCTGAGCGAAAACCCAATGCTGGGGGTCGAGACCGACCGGGGCTGGCGCGAGAAGGGCGTTAGATTCGGGCGGGACGGCTATGTCATCTGCTATGTCCTCCGGCGACAGGACGTCTTCATCGTCCGGTTCAGGCACACGCGTCAGGATCGCAGCTGATACCCTGCCCCCAACCCTTCGTTAAGCACGACCCTCCACCCTACCCCCGTGCGCCCGTCCATCCGTGATTCCCGGCTGACCGACCCCGAACCGCCCCTGTGGGAGCGGGTCGGGGCGATGATCTGTATCGTCATGCTGACCGGAGCGTTGATCGGTCCGGTGTTCGCCCCGGACCAGGGCGAGACGCCGGTGCTGCGGCTGATCTGGCTACCGGTCTATGCGATCATTTTCGGCCTGATCGCGGCGAGGGCTGAACAGATGCTGCGGGCCTGGCCGGCGTGGCTGGCGCTGCTGGGGCTGGTGGCCCTGGCCTATGCCTCGAAATACTGGTCGATCGATCCGGCGGTGACCGGGCGGCGGGTCATTGCCATGGCGATGACCGGCAGTTTCGCCCTCTATCTCGGCACGGCCTTCGCCGGGCCGCGCCTGCCGCGTCTGCTGATGCAGACCGCCCTGATCATGGCCCTGGGCAGTCTGGTCATGGTGTTCGCCTTTCCCACGATCGGCGTCCATCAGCAGGACAATGCCGGGCTGTGGCGTGGCCTCTGGTACGAGAAAAACCAGATGGGCATCGTCATGGTGGCCGGGGCCACCGCAGCGGCGGCCTGTCTGGCCGCAGGCAGCGACCGCTGGAAGGCCCCGGCCCTGACCCTGGTCCTGACCACGGTTCTGGTTCTGGCGACCCAGTCCAAGACCTCGCTCCTGTGCCTGATCATCGGCCTGGGCCTGGTCGCCGCCCTCTGGACCATGCGGCGCGGCGGTCCAGTGTTCACCGTGGTCTGCGTCTGGCTGGGCATCGTGGTGGCCGGGATCGGCGTCTACGTCTTCCTGACTGAGCCGGAGTCGGTCCTCGCGGCCCTGGGCAAGGACCCGTCCCTGACCGGCCGTACCCATATCTGGGACAGTCTGATGCGCCGCGTCGGCGAGCGACCGTGGACCGGCTACGGTTACAGCGCCTTCTGGGGCAAGGATTCCATCCCGGCCGCCTTCGTCCGGCAGGAAACGGGCTGGCTGGTGCCCTCGGCCCACAATGGCTGGATCGACCTGCTGGTACAGCTCGGCTGGCCCGGTGCGCTGGCGGTCAGCGGCCTGTTCGTGACGGCCCTGGTGGTCACCCTCGTTCGACTGGGCTCGGCCGGGATGCGCGAAGGCTACTGGGCGATCGCCTATCTGGGGGTCTTCCTGCTACTGAGCCTGTCGGAGAGTGTCCTGCTCAGTCACGCCAGCCTGCCCTGGACCCTGTTCCTGGCGATATTGGCCCGGGCCCTGTCGCCGCAGGCGGTGGCGATATCCACACCGCTTGCCCCGAACCGCCATGCGGCCTACCAGACCCGTTCCCGAATCGCCGCACAGTATGCCCATGGGCCAGCCCGCAGACCTCTTTTCCGCCTTTGATGACGACCAACCGACGCCGGTAACCGCCGCAGCGAGCGAGCCCGTTATTGTGCCTGCCGCAGCCGCCGCACCGGTCACGCCGCCGGCCCCCGCGCCGGCACCGCCCGCGACGTCACCCTCGCCGCCCTCGACCCCGCCCGTCCCCGGCAGCTATTCGGCCTCGTCGATCGAGGTGCTGGAAGGGCTGGAGCCGGTCCGCAAACGCCCCGGCATGTATATCGGCGGCACCGACGAGCGGGCCCTGCACCATCTGTTCGCCGAAGTCCTCGACAACGCCATGGACGAGGCCGTGGCCCGCCATGCCAAGCTGATCACCGTCGATCTGGACGCCGACGGCTTCCTGTCGGTGCGCGACGACGGTCGCGGCATCCCGGTCGACCCCCATCCCAAACACCCCGGCAAGTCAGCGCTGGAAGTCGTGATGACCGTGCTGCACTCGGGCGGCAAGTTTTCCGGCAAGGCCTACGAGACCTCGGGCGGTCTGCACGGCGTCGGCGTCTCGGTCGTCAACGCCCTCAGCGAACGTCTGGACGTCACCGTCTGGCGCGACGGCTTCGAATGGAAACAGTCCTTCAGTCGCGGCCTGCCGCTGGGCCCGATCGAACGCGGCGCGCCATCGAAGAAGAAGGGCACCCTGATCCGCTTCCGCCCCGACGAACAGATCTTCGGCACCGGGGCCGCCTTCAAGCCCGCCCGCCTGTTCCGCATGGCGCGGTCCAAGGCTTATCTGTTCCGCGGCGTCGAGATCCGCTGGACCTGCGCGCCCGAACGCATCACCGACCACACCCTGGCCGAGGCGGTGTTCCACTTCCCCAACGGTCTGGCCGACGCCCTGGCCGAACGGGTCGGCGAGCTGGAGACGGTTACCCCCGCCTTCGCCGGCCGGGTCGAGCGCAAGGGCGAGGCCGGGGCCGTCGAATGGGCCGTGACCTGGTCGCCGATCGGCTTTGGCGAGTCCGACGGCTTCGTCCAGTCCTACTGCAATACCGTCTCGACGCCCGACGGCGGCACCCATGAGGCCGGCTTCCGCGCCGCCCTGGTCAAGGGGCTGAAATCCTATGGCGAGCTCAGCAATGAGAAGCGCGCCGGCCTGATCACGGCCGAGGACGTCATCGCCAACGCCGGGGCCATGATCTCGGTCTTCGTGCGCGACCCGGAATTCCAGGGCCAGACCAAGGACCGGCTGTCGTCGCCGGACGCCCAGCGGCTGGTCGAACAGCTGCTGCGCGATCCGCTGGACCACTGGCTGACCGAAAGCCCGAAACAGGCCAACACCCTGCTGGGCTTCGTCATCGAACGGGCCGAGGACCGGCTGCGCCGTCGCAAGGACAAGGAGGTCCAGCGGGCCCAGGCCACGCGCAAACTGCGCCTGCCGGGCAAGCTGTCCGACTGTTCGCGCCAGTCCGCCAACGGCACCGAATTGTTCATCGTCGAGGGTGACTCGGCCGGTGGCTCGGCCAAACAGGCACGCGACCGCACCACCCAGGCCATCCTGCCCCTGCGCGGCAAGATCCTGAACGTCGCCTCGGCCACCGCCGACAAGCTGCGCCAGAACATCGAACTGTCCGACCTGCAGCTGGCGCTGGGCGTCATCACCGGCCCGCGCTTCAACATCGACGACCTGCGCTATGAGCGGATCGTCATCATGACCGACGCCGATGTCGACGGGGCCCATATCGCGGCCCTGCTGATCACCTTCTTCTATCGCGCCATGCCCGAGGTCATCCGTCAGGGCCGGCTCTACATGGCCCTGCCCCCGCTCTACCGGATCAGCGCCGGGGCCCTGTCGGACTATGCCCGCGACGACGCCCACCGTGACGAATTGCTGGCCACAACCTTCAAGGGTCGCAAGGTCGAGATCGGCCGGTTCAAGGGTCTGGGCGAGATGATGGCCTCCCAGCTGAAGGAGACCACCATGGATCCGAAGAAGCGCACCCTGGCCCGCGTCACCCTGCCCGAGAGCGAGGACGAGATCGAGGATCTGGTCGAACGGCTGATGGGCAAGAAGGCCGACGCCCGCTTCCGCTTCATCCAGGACAATGCCCAGTTCGCGGTGGCCGACCTGGACGTGTGAGCCTAGTCTGCTCCCGCAGTACGGGAGATGGCGATGCGCGTGACCATGATTCAGGGTGCCCTTGCGGTGGCCCTGGCGCTCGGCGGGCCGGCCGTTGCCGCCGCCGCCGCCGCCGCATCGTCGGCTACACAGTCAGCCCCCACAGACCAGGCCCCGGCCCCGGTCCCGATCGAAGAGTGGTCGATGGCCAAGGTCACCGCCATGGGGCGGGAAATCTATCGCCAGGACACCGCCGCCTGGCTGGCCACCGACGCCCTGCTGGCCGTTCACAGCCCGGAAAGTCTGCCCGACCTCCGAGGCTGGATCGTGGTGCCCGAGGGCGATGGCCAGAAAGTTCGTTTCCTGCAAGAGGGACCGTCGGGCTACAAGATCGGCTGGGACGTGGTGGTCACGGGGGACAAGGCCAGAGCGGTGATCGAGCCCTCTGACGGCAGCCTGACCCCGCGAGAGACAGCGCAATGGCAGGCGCGACAGACGGCCATCGCCAACATCGGGACCCTGCGTTGTTCCGCGAATCTGAACGTGGTGGTCGTCGCCGACCCGGACACCGACAACTGGCTGGTCTGGATACTGACGGCGACAACCAATGCCAACCTCATACCCGTTGGGGGTCACTACCGGTTTCGTATCAGCGCCGACGGCCAGACGGTGGTCCGGCGTGACCAGTTGTCGGTCGGTTGTCTGAACATGGCTCGTCCCTCTCCCGACCGATCGGACCAGCTCGACTCCCTGTTCGTCACCCAGATCGTGTCCTCAGGCCCGGTCGAGACCCATGTCTTCCTGTCGCTGCAGAACCGGATCCCGATCTATGTGATCCACGGCGACACGACCTTCATGGTCGACGGCGACTGCATCCGCGACATCAGCTGCGATTTCCACTGAGACCGATCAGGCCGGGACAGCCACCGCCGGCGGCGGCAGATGGGCCAGTTTCAGCCGCATCTCGCGCCGCAGGAACCACAGGGCGATCAGCATATGCAGGGCGACCGAGGCGGCGGACAGCCACCAGACGTGCTCCAGCCGCGCCCAGGGCTGGGCCGACAGCCAGATCGCCGGGACCGCGAAGGTGACCAGTCGTGAGCCGCTGCCGAACAGGGCCGGTCGGGTATCCCCCAGGGCCTGAAATGTGCCCGACGCTGTGAAGATCAGGCCAGTGGCGACGAAATTCAACGAGATGATGCGCAGGAAGGTCGCCCCGACCCGGATCACCTCCGGATCACGGGCGAACAGGCCGACCAGGGTCTCGGCCTCAAACTGGCACACCAGGGTCAGGCAGAGCATCAGTCCGGTGCTGATCACCGCAGCCTGCCGCACGGTCTCGCGCACCCGGTCACCAAGGCCGGCCCCGAAATTCTGGCCCGCGACCGGGGCCACGGCAAACGACACGGCCATGGCCGGCAGGAACACCGCCTGCATCACCCGCGTGCCGACGCCATAGCCGGCCTGGGCCTCGCTGCCGAACTGGCGGATCACGCCATAGACGACCCCGGCGGTGACAAACATCAGCAGGAACTCCGCCGCCGACGGCAGGCCGATGGCAATGATCCTGCGGCAGACGGCAAAGTCCGGTCGCGGCAGGCGCAACGGGCCGCCGATCAGGGTCTGAACCCGGCCGAACACCCACAGGGCACCGAGGAAGCCGACCCCGGCCGCGATCGAACTGGCCAGCCCCGCCCCGAACACACCCAGCGGCACGCCGGTGCCCCAACCCGCGATCAGCACCGGCGCCAGCAGGGCGTTCAGCACGACGGTGCCGGTCTGGATCAGCATGGTCGGCTTCACCACCCCGGCCGCGCGCAGGGCCGCGCCCATGGCATTGGTCGGGAACATCAGGGCCAGGGCGGGCAGGAAGCCGTACAGATAGGCCGTCCCCTGCCCGGCGGTTGCGGCGTCGGCGGCCAGTAACGCCAGCCCCTGGCGCGCAAACAGATAGCCACCGACCAGGGTCAGCGCGGTCAGGCCCAGGGCCAGGATCATCGACTGGTGATAGACGGCCGCCGCCTCGTGCGGACGCTTGCCGCCGATGGCGCGCGCGATCAACGACAGGGCCCCGACCGAAATCATCTGGGCGGCCGCCATGGACAGGAAGAAGGCCGTCCCCGCCAAACCGACACCGGCGATCGCTGCCGGACCGATGCCGGCCACGAAATAGAGGTCGATCAGGAAATAGGCGGTCTGGAACACCAGACCGATTCCGATAAAGGCGGCCATGGACAGCAGGCGGCCGGTAATCGGGCCCTGGGTCAGATCTTGTTGCATCAGCGCCATCCAGCCAGTCCGGACGCGAGCCATTCACGCCGGACGGTCACGGATTTATCCGGGTAAAATCCGGCCGTCAATATTACCCGGGTAAATTATTGGCTGCCACTGGCGGAATTGTCGCCCAGACGGCCGGCGACCAGAATATTCTGGACACGTCGGCCCAGCGGATCACGCGACTGCCAGGTCTCACCTACCGAGGCGTCGATCACGGCCGTGCAGAAACGGGGGATGATCATGCTGGGCTGCATCTGGTTCAGGCAGATGCGATCCCCGGTGACGGCCCAGCGCGCGCGCAGTTCGCGCCCGTCGGAGAACCTGGCCAGATAGGAGCCGTCCCGGTTGAACCAGTGTTTGACCCAGCCGCCGTCGGGATAGCGGCTGACAACCGTATTGCCGAAGACAACGTCGATACCGGCATGGCCCGGTGACGCCACAAGACATCCGGCCAGTGCGATCATCAAGGCGAAAAGCCGCATGGATAAAGCCCCCACTTCCATCCCGTCTCGCGACCATTAACCATTTGACGGACCTTGCCAAGCGGCCTCGCGGCACCGTGACCCGGGGGCAAAACTTGACTTAGACGTGGGGGCTTCTATACCGCTGGCATCCGGAACAGGTCTGGCGAATCCGCGCCGCCCGCTCGCCCATTGAGGGGCGGTTCCGAGCATTTGCCGTCGCCCCCTGACGAGGGGTGCCTATTGTTCCCAAGGATCCATGACAGAATTCAACCAACTGGGCCTTTCGCCCACGACCCTCAAAGCGGTCGCTGATACCGGCTACACCACGGCCACCCCCATTCAGGAGCAGGCCATTCCGGTCGCCCTGGCCGGACGCGACGTCCTGGGCATCGCCCAGACCGGCACCGGCAAGACGGCCGCTTTCACCCTGCCGCTGATCGACCGACTGGCGAAGGGCCGGGCCCGGGCACGGATGCCGCGGGCCCTGGTCCTGGCGCCGACCCGCGAACTGGCCGACCAGGTCGCCTCCAGCTTCGAGAAATACGCCAAGGGCACCAAGCTCAACTGGGTGCTGCTGATCGGCGGCGTGTCGATGGGCGAGCAGGTTGCGGCCCTGAACAAGGGCGTCGACGTCCTGATCGCGACCCCGGGTCGTCTGCTTGACCTGTTCGAACGCGGCAAGATGCTGCTGACCGGCGTCGAGATCATGGTTGTCGACGAAGCCGACCGCATGCTGGACATGGGTTTCATCCCGGACATCGAGCGCATCTTCAAACTGACCCCGCCGCGGCGCCAGACCCTGTTCTTCTCGGCCACCATGCCGCCGGAGATCACCCGGCTGACCACGCAGTTCCTGAAGGATCCGACCCGGATCGAGGCCTCGCGGCCGGCCATGACCGCCGAGACCATCGCCCAGTATCTGGTGCGCATCCCCTCCTCCGACCCCAAGGCCAAGCGCGCGGCGCTGAGGGCCCTCGTCGGACGCGACGACGTCAAGAACGGCATCGTCTTCTGTAACCGCAAGTCCGAAGTCGACGTCGTCGCCAAGTCGCTGCGGCAGCACGGGTTCGACGCCGCCCCGATCCACGGCGACCTCGACCAGTCCCTGCGCATGAAGACCCTGGCCGATTTCCGCTCCGGTGAGCTGAAGATCCTGGTGGCCTCCGACGTGGCCGCCCGCGGCCTCGACATCCCCGACGTCAGCCACGTGTTCAACTACGACGTCTCGCACCACGCCGACGACTATGTGCACCGCATCGGCCGCACGGGTCGCGCCGGCAAGAAGGGTCAGACCTTCATGATCGTGACCCCCGGCGACGACAAGTCGCTGGATAAGGTGCTCAAACTGATCAAGATGGACCCGGAAGAACTGGTCCTCGACCTCGATTTCGGGGCCATCAAGAGCGGCGCACCGCGTCGTGATGACGGTCGCTCCGGCCGTGGTCGCAGCGACGCGGGCGAAAGCCGCGGCGGTCGCGGATCGCGCACCAAGGCCGCGGATACCCCCGCCGCCGCCGTCGAGGCCCCGGCCGCCAAGGCCCCCGTTGCCAAGGCTCTGGCCGAGCCAGTGACGTCGGCGGCCGACTCCGGCACCGAGGACGCACCGCGCCGCGCCCGCAGCCGTCGTACGCCCAAGACCGCCGCTGCCCGTCCGGACGCCGTCGAAGCGTCCGCAGAAACCCCCGCCGCCGAGGTCACTGCCGCGCCGGCAGCGACCGGACGCTCGCGGTCCAGGACCCGCAAGCCCGAGCGTGCCGCGCAGGTCGAAGCCGCACCGGTCGCCTCGGTGACCCCGGTTACGCCCGGCACCGCCAACACCCGGCCGATCCAGGAACCCCGACTGCGTCAGGTCGACCGCCGCACCGGTGCCGAAGCGGCCGAACCCGTGACTGCGGGCACCGGCAAGGCTTTCGGGGAATCCGATGTCCCCGCCTTCCTGCGCCGGCCCGTTACTACCAAGGGCTGAAACGTGCGGGTCCGGTCGATTTCGGTCCGCGGTTTAACCCGGCGTTACGGAAACCTGGACTAGGCTTTTCGCATTCAGGACCACTCCGGCGGTCCGCGGGGGCTAAGAATGGCTGCACAGGTGGAAACCACGCTTCGGGGACCGGAATCCTACTCGCTGGCGCGTCGCGTCATTGAGGCTATGGAAGCGGCTGAAGTCTGGCCGACGCCCGTCAATTTCGAGCTCTGGCTCTACTATCTCAGCGAACCCGAGGGGGACCTGGGACGTGAGATCCAGCGCCTGCTCGAAACGCGCGAGCCGTTCAGCGAAGCCACCGCCGACATGCTGGCCGCTGAATACCTGCCGCGCGGCCGCCTGACCGAAGAAATCCGTGACGCCGGACGCGTGCTAGACCGTGAGCTGAGCAGCGTCGCCGAGGCGATTTCGGACGCCCACAGCAGCAGTATCGCCTTCAGTGCCACCCTCGCCGAGGCCTCGGCCAATATCGAGAGCGCCGACGATCCCGAACAGCTGAAGGTGCTGGTCACCGGCCTGACAGCCGCGACCCATCAGGTTCAGAGCGAAAACGCCAGTCTTGAACAGCGACTGGACAGTTCCACCCGGGAGGTCGCCCGGCTGCGCGAACACCTCGAACAGGTGCGCCGCGACGCCATGACCGACGCCCTGACCGACCTGGCCAACCGCAAGGCCTTCGACATCCAGCTCGACAGCGCCACCGAAGCCTCGGAGACGGACAAGTCGCCGCTGGCCCTGGCCGTGCTCGACATCGACCATTTCAAGCGTTTCAACGACACCTGGGGTCATCAGACCGGCGATCAGGTCCTGCGCTATGTCGCCAGTGTGCTGGCCCGGGTCTCTGCCGAGCCGCGCTTCGCCGCCCGCTATGGCGGCGAGGAATTCGCGGTGATCTTCCCGGCCGAGAAGACCTCATCCGTGCTGGCCGCGCTGGAATGCATCCGCAAGGAAATCAGGTCTCGCGCCCTGCGCCGGCGGTCGACCAATGACGATCTGGGGGCCGTGACCATCTCGATCGGTTTCGCCGAACGTCTGCCGGGCGAGACTGCTGTTTCCCTGCTCGAACGCGCCGACGCCGCCCTCTATGAATCCAAACGCGGCGGTCGTGACATGACGACCCGGGCCGGCGGTGATCAACAGGTCGCCGCCTGATCAACGGCCCCGTAATTTGCTGATGTATCCGCCGCCGCCGGTGGCATAGTCGCGCAATGAGAAGCTTCACCTTCAGCGTCGCCTACTGGTCCCTGTCCGTGACCTACGCCGGGGCTGCCGCCTTTGCGGCCCTGACGCCCAGCCAGACCGCCACCGGCTGGATCATCCGCCGCTATGTGCGCCGCATGGTGCAGGCGATGCGGATTTTCGCCGGCATTCATATCGAGGCCCGCGGACACGAACATCTGCCGGCCGGGGCCTTCATTATCGCTTCGAAACATCAGTCATGGGGCGACGGCTTCGCCACCTATGACCAGTTCGACGACCTGGCCTTCGTCACTGGCGACCACCTCGAGAAATTCCCGCTGCTGGGCACGGTGCTGCGCAAGCTGGGCGCGATCGTCGTCAATAGCTGCGGCGGCCATGAGGCGCGTCAGGCCCTGGCCGCACGTGCCGCCGACGCCCATGCCCAAGGCCGCCGTATCCTGATCTATCCCGAGGGTCATCTGGCCAGGGTTGGCGAGAAATTCCGCTATCGCACCGGCGTCTGGCACATGTATCGCGACTTCGACATGCCGGTGGTGCCGCTGGCCAGCAACCTCGGCCTGTTCTGGCCACAGGAGGCCTATCGCAAGACCCCGGGCCGGGCGACGCTGGAGTTCCTGCCCCCCATCCCCACCGGACTGGACAAGGACGAGTTCCTCGCCCGGCTGGAAGCGGCGGTCGAGGATCGCACCGCCGAACTGATCGCCGAGGCCACCGGACGGCCGGTGACGGCGGCATTGCAGGTCATGACACCCGACGAACAGGCCAGGGCGGCTCAGGCGGCTGGTTCGGGGGCCTAAGCCGCGCTGCCTGCCCGGACGTAGGCGGCATTCCAGAACCACGCTGACAACGCGCCGAACACGGAGCCGACAAGGCCTCCCGTCACAAGCGCCATTGCCCATTGCGACGTCGTCCAGTCGGCCCCGTTGAGCAAGCCGACCGACGCAAACAACAACGCTACGAATCCAGCCATAGCGAGCGTCCAGACCATGATCGAGCGACGTCTCGCGACCCTTGGGTGCGGCCAAAACCGCGCCCTCAGCAGGTCAACAAGATACCAGCCGAGCGCGCACCCCATGGCCCGTAAGGCCTGGTCCGCAAAGGATTCCACGACGGATCCGGTGATGGAGCGCCACAAGGCAATGAGGGCGGTGCCCAATACGCCAACGGCGATCGCCCGCACGATCCGGCTAACCGAGAAATTCACGACATGGCCTCCAATCGGAGCGCGCACGCTAGGATAACCCTTGCGGGAACTCAATCCATCGGCATGACGGCCGCCGTCTGCCAAGCGCTCACCCCCGGGGTTTGCGAGGCTTTTTCATCGCCGCCTTTCGCACGGCCACCTCGATCGCGCCCCGGGCCCAGTCGATCGCCTCCTCAGGGTCGTCAACGGCCGTTTCCGGCAGGCTCCAGTAGCCCAGCGTCATCACCACCCCGTCCTTGCCGGGAAAGGTGAACGGGCGTGATCCCGCGGCCTCCAGGGCCGGACGGTCGCTCTCGTCCGCCTTCAGCCAGATGACGCCGTCATCCAGCAGGGCGAAGATTGTCCCGTGGTGATAGACCCCCGCACCGCCGAACATCCGCTTGATTTCCAGCGGCCCCAGCGCGGCGAGATGTTCCCGCACCCATTCCCCGAAGGCGCGGTCATAGGCCATGGCTCAGTCCTCGAGCGCGGTGGCCGGGATGATGGTGACGCTCTCGCCGCAGCCGCAGGCGTCGGTCTGGTTTGGGTTGCGGAACACGAATTTCGACGACAGGGTCGTTGTCTCGAAATCGATCTCGGACCCGATCAGGAACAGGATGGCCTTGGGGTCGATCAGGATGGTGACGCCCTTGTCCTCGACGACCTCGTCCATCGGCTCGATCGTGTCGGCATAGGCGAAGGTGTATTCCTGACCGGCGCAGCCCCCGTTCTTGACCCCGACGCGCAGGCCGACCCGGGGCGTTTCCGCCCGCTCCATGATCGCCTTGACGCGCGCGGCAGCGGCGTCCGTCAGGGTGACGGCCTTGGGGCGTGGACGACGTGGGCGGGTTACGGTCTGAAGTTCGGTCAATGATTGATCCTCAGAACATGTTCAAGGCCAGCTTGGCCTCGTCACTCATCTTGGACGGATCCCACGGCGGGTCGAACACCAGGCTGGCGCGGGCCGACTTGATGCCGGGCACCGTCATCACCGCGTCCTCGACCCAGCCCGGCATCTCGCCGGCGACCGGACAGCCGGGGGCCGTCAGGGTCATGTCGATCAGCACCTCCTTGTCGTCGGAAACGTCGACCTTGTAGATCAGGCCCAGCTCATAGATGTCGACCGGGATCTCCGGGTCGAACACGGTCTTGAGCGCCGTGATCAGGTCATCAGTCAGCTTGTCCAGCTCGCCCTGCGACAGGGCGCTCTCCTTCGGCTCGTCCCAGGACTCGGCGAAGGTGCTGCTGGTGGTGATGGTTCCGTCGTCCATATTGTCCGTCATACAAAGAACTCGCGCGCCCTGATCAGCGCATCGACGAAGGCATCGGCGTCCTCCGTCGTATTATATAGGGCGAAACTGGCCCGGGCGCTCGACGTCACCCCGAACCTTTTCGCCAGCGGCTCGGCACAGTGCAGGCCGGCGCGCACCGCCACACCGTAGCGATCCATGATCTGGGCCACGTCATGGGCATGGGCGTCGGCCACGGTGAAGGTCAGGATGGCCCCCTTCCCTTCCGCCGTACCGAGGATACGCAGCCAGTCGAACCCGGCCAGCCGGTCGCGGGCATGGGTGTAAAGCGCCTGCTCATGAGCGGCGATCGCGGCCCGGTCGAAACCGGACAGCCAGTCCAGCGCCGCCCCCAGGCCGATGGCCTCGATGATCGGCGGCGTGCCGGCCTCGAACCGGTGCGGAACCCCGGCATAGGTGACCCGGTCTTCCTCGACCGTGGCGATCATCTCGCCGCCGCCCTGATACGGCGGCAGGGCCTCCAGCGCGGCGCGCTTGCCGTACAGGCCACCGATCCCGGTCGGGCCGTACAGCTTGTGGCCGGTGAAGACGTAGAAGTCGGCGTCCAGCGCCTGAACATCAGGGGCGCAATGCACCGCGCCCTGACAGCCGTCGACCAGCACCAGCGCCCCGGCGGCATGGGCCAGGTCAGCGACGGCCCGGACATCATTCACCGTGCCCAGCACATTGGACATATGGGTGACCGCCACCATACGGGTGCACGGACCGATCAGGGCCGCCAGCGCCACCATGTCCAGAGATCCGTCATCCAGCACCGGAGCCCATTTCAGCACCGCGCCGAAGCGTTCGCGCAGCATATGCCAGGGCACGATATTGGCGTGGTGCTCCATCTGGGTGACGACGATCTCGTCGCCCGGCCGGATCGACTGGCCCAGACCGGCAGCGACCAGATTGATCGCCTCGGTCCCGCCCTTGGTCCAGACGATCTGGTCGGCGGTCTCGGCATTCAGATAGCGGGCCACCGCCTCGCGCGCCGCCTCGAACGCCTCGGTCGTCTCATTGGCCAGGGTGTGCAGGCCGCGATGGACATTGGCATAATGGCCTTCCATCACCCCGGTCATGGCCTCGATCACCGCCCGCGGCTTCTGGGCCGAGGCGGCCGAGTCCAGATAGACCAGCGGCTTGCCGTTGACCGACCGCGACAGGATCGGGAACTGGGCCCGGGCGGCCATCACATCAAAGCCCTTCCCGTTGGCGGATGGGGGAAGGGTTGGGTTGGGGGTGACGGTGCCGGCCGCGCGACCACGATCGACAGGGTCACCCCCACTCCCGGCCTCTCCCCCATCAAGGGGGAGAGGGGATGAATTCGCATCCATCACAGCCGCTCCGTCAACCATTGATTAACCAGATCCCGCACGGCCTCGGGCTCGATCCGCTCGGTCACCTCGCGCAGGAAGGCCTCGGTCAGCAGGGCCGTCGCCTCATCCAGCGGCAGGCCGCGCTGCTGCAGATAGAACAGGGCCGCCTCGTCCAGATTGCCGACCGTATTGCCATGGGCGCACTGCACGTCATCGGCATAGATCTGCAGCTCCGGCTTGGCATCGACCTCGGCCCGCTCGCCGAGGATCAGGGCGTGGTGGCCCATCCGCGCATCGGTGCCGTCGGCCCCGCGTTCGACGATGATCTTACCCTGGAAGACGCCGCGGGCGGTGTCGCGCACCACCCCCTTGGTCAGCTGCGAGGTCAGGCCGTTCGGCCCGACATGATCGACCACGGTGGTCTGGTCGGACTGGCGGCTGCCGGTCAGCAGATACAGGCCGTCCAGCCGTACATCGGCCGCGTGGCCGTCGTGGATCAGCCGCGTCTCCAGCCGCTGCAGCCGGGCCCCGGTGGTCAGGACGGTCTGGCGATAGACCGCCCCCTCCCCGACATTGACCGTGGCCTCGGTGATCGAGACGGCGTCGTCCGGTTCATCGACCAGCACGATCCGGGTGACGCGGGCCCCGGCCGCGACGTCGATGGTCAGCCGGTTGTGAGCGGCATAGGCCGAGCCCCGCCCCTCATGGCTTTCGAGGATCAGCAGGTCGGCATCCGGCCGGGCGGCGATCCGCACGGCGGTCGAATGGCCCGTCTGCACCGCATCCGACACGAAGCGCAGCCGCAGGGTCTTGCTGCCGCGACCGACATAGGCGTCGGCCCCGACGGCGCGGCCGTTGGCGAACACGACCCCGTCCCCGCCCAGGGCGAAGAAGGGACCGCCCCCGTCGACCAGTCCCGGCGGCGACGGCGGCGGCGCGTCCCGCAGCCAGCGCTTCAGGTCCGTGTATTTCCACGTCTCGACCCGCTTCGACGGGAAGGTGGAAGCGTCGTTTAGATCGACGCGGACAGCCGCGTTCACGCCGCCGCCGGAAGGTACTGGTCGTAACCCTCCGCCTCCAGCTGATGCGCCAGCTCCGGCCCGCCCGAGGCGACGATCCGACCGCCGACCAGCACATGCACCCGGTCGGGTTTGATATAGTCCAGCAGCCGCTGATAGTGGGTGATCACCAGCATCGCCCGCTCGGGCGACCGCATCGCATTGACCCCGTCCGACACGATGCGCAGGGCGTCGATGTCGAGGCCGGAATCGGTCTCGTCCAGGATCAGCAGCGACGGCTCCAGCAGGGCCATCTGCAGGATCTCCATCCGCTTCTTCTCGCCGCCCGAGAAGCCGACGTTGAGCGGCCGCTTCAGCATGTCGAAATCCATCTTCAGCGCCGTCGACGCCGCCTTGACCTGTTTCAGGAAGGCGGGGGCCGAAACCTCCTCCTCGCCCCGCGCGCGCTTCTGCGCATTCAGCGCCGTGCGCACGAAGGTCAGCGCCGGTACGCCGGGGATCTCGATCGGATACTGGAACGACAGGAAGACGCCGTGCGCCGCCCGCGCCGCCGGGTCCAGCGCCAGCAGGTCCTCGCCCTTCCAGCTGATCGACCCCTCGGTCGCCTCATAGCCGGGCCGCCCCGCCAGGGCATAGCCCAGCGTCGACTTCCCGGCCCCGTTCGGCCCCATGATCGCATGCACCTCCCCCGCCGGAACGTCGAGCGTCAGGCCGTTGAGGATGGGTTTGTCACCGATGGCGACGTGGAGGTTTGAGATAGAGAGGGTCACTGGGTACTGCCGGTCGTTGAAGCGGGGGAGAACGTGAAAATGTCGGATACTTCCGAGCCGAGCGTCTGACCGGTCAGGATCAGTTGATCCCCCCGCGACGCAACCGCGTTCAGCTGAAGGGCTCTGTCACATCGAAACGCGGCGTGGGCGTCCTGGAGGCTGGCGTCGGCGTGCTCGGCATTCAGAACTCGCAGGCTCTCGCGAAACACGATGCGTCCGCCGACGATCGCAAAATCACCTGAGGACCGACCGCAGGTAAACGCACCGTAAGCCTCGTCCACAAACATCAATTCGAATGGTCGATGGAGGGCTCGAACGGGCTCGCCATTGACGGCGGTCAGAATCCAGCGTGACGCCTGCGCTTCGACTGGTGCCGCCAAGGCAACGGCGGCCGCGCAGAGGGCGAATGACAGCAGCGGCCTCACCCAACGCTCCCTTCCAGACTGATCGCCACCAGCTTCTGCGCCTCCACCGCGAACTCCATCGGCAGCTTCTGCATCACGTCCCGCACGAAACCGTTGACCAGAAGCGCCACCGCCTCTTCCTGGCTCAACCCGCGCTGCTGCGCGTAGAACAGCTGGTCGTCGCTCAACCGCGTCGTCGTCGCCTCATGCTCCAGCTGGGCCGAGCCGTTGCGGGCCTCGATATAGGGCACGGTGTGGCTGCCGCAGTCCTTGCCGATCAGCAGACTGTCGCACTGGGTGAAATTGCGCACCCCGGTCGCCTTCGGGTGCACCGAGACCAGCCCACGATAGGTCGAGTCCGACTTGCCCGCCGACACCGCCTTGGCGATGATCCGCGACTTCGAATTCTTGCCCAGGTGGATCATCTTGGTGCCGGTGTCGGCCTGCTGATGCCCGTTGGTGATGGCGATGGAATAGAATTCGCCCGAGCTCTCCTCGCCCTTCAGGATGCAGGACGGATATTTCCACGTCACCGCCGACCCGGTCTCGACCTGGGTCCACGACACCTTCGACCGGTCCCCCCGGCAATCGGCGCGTTTGGTCACGAAATTGTAGATGCCGCCCTTGCCCTCGGCGTCGCCGGGGTACCAGTTCTGCACCGTCGAATATTTGATCTCGGCATCGTCCAGCGCGACCAGTTCGACCACGGCCGCATGCAGCTGGTTCTCGTCCCGCATCGGGGCGGTGCAGCCCTCCAGATACGAGCAATAGCTGCCCTTGTCGGCAATGATCAGGGTCCGCTCGAACTGGCCGGTGTTTGACGCATTGATGCGGAAATAGGTCGACAGCTCCATCGGGCAGCGCACGCCCGGCGGGATGTAGACGAACGAGCCGTCGGAAAAGACCGCGCTGTTCAGGGCGGCGAAATAGTTGTCCGACACCGGCACGACCGAGCCCAGATACTGGCGCACCAGCTCGGGGTATTCCCGCAGGGCCTCGGAAATCGGCATGAAGATCACACCGACCTTGGCCAGCTCGGCCTTGAAGGTGGTGACCACGCTGACGCTGTCGAACACGGCGTCGACCGCGTATTTCGGCGCACCCTCGACCCCGGCCAGAACCGCCTGCTCGCCCAGCGGAATACCCAGTTTGGCATAGACGGCCAGCAGTTCGGGATCGACCTCGTCCAGCGACTTGGGCCCGTCCTTCTTCTTGGGCGCGGCGTAGTAGAACAGCTCCTGATAATCGACCGGGGTGTAGTTCACCGAGGCCCAGGTCGGCTCCTCCATCGCCAGCCAGCGCTCATAGGCGGCCAGACGCCATTCCAGCATCCAGTCCGGCTCGCCCTTCTTCTCGGAGATGAAGCGCACGATGTCGGCGTTCAGCCCCTTGGGCGCGAACTCCTGTTCGATGTCCGAGGTGAAGCCGTGCTCGTATTTCTCGAGGGCGGCGACAGCATCGATGGTTTTCTGGACGGCGGCCATGACTCAGGCGGTTTCCTTCTCGCGCTCAACCAGACGGGCGCGGTGTTTGCCATAGGCGGCGACCCACAGGTCGGCGAACCGCTGCCAGTCGGCTTCGGTCGTGCCCCAGCCGCCCGAGACGCGCACGCCCCCGGTTTCCAGATCGTACAGGCCCATGGCCGAGACGGCCTTGGACGGCTTGGTCTTGCCCGACGAACAGGCCGACCCGGCCGAAACCATCACCCCCTGCAGGTCGAGGGTGATCAGCTGCTGCGGGCTGTCCCAGTCGGGCACGGCCATGAACAATGTATTGGGCAGGCGTTCGGCCCCGGCCCCCAGAACCGTAGCCCCGGCGGCGGTCACGGCGGCAGCAGCGGCGTCGCGCCAGCCGGCGTGGCCCATACACTGCGGCAGATCGCGCAGGGCGCAGACGGCCGACTCCCCGAAGCCGGCGATGCCCGGGGTGTTCTCGGTCCCGGCCCGCAGGCCGCGTTCCTGGCTGGAGCCGTGCACCATGCGCACAACCGGAGCCCCTTCCCGCGAGATCAAGGCCCCGATGCCCTGCGGCCCGCCCAGCTTGTGGCCGGACAGGGTCAGGGTGTCGGCATCCAGTGCCGCCATATCGACGGGGATCTTGCCCGCCGACTGGATGGCGTCGACATGCATCCAGCCGCCGGCGGCATGGACCAGTCGCGCGGCCTCGGCGATCGGCTGGATCACCCCGGTCTCGTTATTGGCGTGGTGGACGGCGACGACGGCCCGGCCCGGCCGCTGCAGGGCCTCGGCCAGCCAGACCAGATCGATGACGCCCTGATCGTCAACCGGCAGGATTTCGACCGGGCGGCCGAAGGTCTCGGCCGTCTCGGCGACGCAGGGGTGTTCGGTGGCACTGACGATCAGCCGTTCACAGCCGGCCGCCAGAGCGCTGACCAGGGCCTGACCGTTCGACTCCGTGCCGCCCGAGGAGAAGACCACGGCCGTCGGATCAACGCCGACCAGTTCGGCCACCTGGGCGCGGGCGGTCTCGATCCGGGCCCGGGCACGACGCCCGGCAGCATGGACGGCATTCGGATTGCCGTTATCAGCCAGGGCTGCGGCCATGATGGCCTGGACCTCGGGGCGCACGAGGCCGGAAGCGTTATAGTCCAGATAAATCGCGCTCACGCCGCCGCTCCAATATTGTCATCACCGGCCGCGCGTCGACGCGCGCCGGTTCGGTTCAGCACCACATCCTCCAGCGACACCTGCGCCAGAAAGCGGTGAATCTCGTCGCCCAGATCAGCCCACAGATTGTGGGTGATGCAGCGTTCCCCGGCCAGCATACAGCCCTTGGGCGCGGTCTGGCCGGTGCAGCGGGTCGCGCGGATCGGTTCGTCGACAGCAAAGACGATCTCGGCCACCACAGTCTCATGCGCGCCCTTGGCCAGACGATAGCCGCCACCCGGGCCGCGCACGCTCTTGACCAGACCGCTTTTGCGCAGCCGCGCGAACAGCTGTTCGAGATAGCTGAGCGAGATCTCCTGACGCGTGGCGATTTCCGACAGCGACACGGCGCGATCGGCCCCGTTGCGGGCCAGATCGGCCATCGCCATCACCGCATATCGTCCCTTGGTCGACAGACGCATGGCCCACCTTCAAAAATCGCGCGCATTTCGGGACCGCTGTGCTAGAACCCGCGCCTTCAAGAAGGCTGCAGCGCGCCTGCCGGACATATAAAGTCCTACTAGCGCGGTCAAGTATTACGCAGCTGCGAAACGACAGTTGAACGGATTTTTCGAGCCCCCATGCCTGAAGTCATCCTGCCCGGCGCGTCCGGCCGTATCGAAGGCCGCTATTCCCCCGGCAAGCGCCCCAATGCGCCCATCGCCCTGATCCTGCACCCCCACCCCAAGGCGGGCGGGCATATGAACAACCCGGTGACCGTCACCCTGTACCAGCTGTTCCAGAAGCGCGGCTTCGCGACGCTGCGCTACAACAGCCGCGGCGTGGGCAAGTCCCAGGGCGAGTTTGATTCCGGTATTGGTGAGCTGGCCGACGCCGCCACCGCCCTGGACTGGCTGCAGTCGAACAACCCCGCCGCCACCCAGACCTGGGTCGCCGGCTACCAGTTCGGCGCCTATATCGGCATGCAGCTGCTGATGCGCCGGCCCGAGACGGACGGCTTCATCTCGGTCTCGCCGCCGTCGAACATGTACGACTTCAGCTTCCTGGCCCCCTGCCCCGCCTCGGGTCTGTTCCTGCACGGCACCGCCGACACCGTCGTGCCGCCGGTCGAGGTCGAGCGCGTCGTCAACAAGCTGCGCACCCAGAAGGGCATCGTCATCGACTATGAGCTGGAAGAGGGCGCGAGCCATTTCTGGCAGGACCATATCGACGCCGTCGACCGCCGCGTCGGCCTCTATCTGGACAAGCGCCTGGAAGAACGCCCGGCCTGAGCATCCCTCTCCCGGCGGGAGAGGGCTTGAGCCTCCGGGAGCGAAGCGATCGGCAAGGCAAAAGGGTGAGGGGCTACCGTCAGCGGGAGCCCCGAACCATCCGACCCTCACCCTTTCGCGCAGCCAATCGCCCTGCGGGCTCTTGGGCGCTCAAGCCCTCTCCCAACGGGAGAGGGCGCTCAGTACGGCAGGAACGACCCCTGCGACCGAACCCGACGTATCCATCTGTCAGACTGTCCGCCGCCGGTCTTTGACAGTCGAATCCCGCATCCTCCGTCGCAACAGGACGATGTGGACTCAGTGGACTCTGTTTTTCGTCCACCCACCCCGTCACGATCAGGGCACGGCCCCGGCCTCGATCGCCTCCTGGATGCAGGCGTGGCGTTCGGTGTCATAGGCGGCTTCATCCGCCGTGCGTTTCGCCGCCAGCCACTCGCGCACAGTCGCCACGCGCTCGTCGGTGTCCTGCGCTTCATCCAGCCTTGCCCCCCACCAGTCGCGAATGAACCAGCTGGGCCCCGCCACCCGGCCGGTTTCGGCCATGGCGTCGGCGATCAGGGCTTCGACATGGGCGTAGCAAATCTCGGCACGCGCGGGCTCGGGAACGGCGGCCTCGACCGGCGGGGCCTGAACCGTCGCCAGGGCGAACAACAGTGTGATCATCGGCTCTTCTCCTCGGCCGGATACAGCAGGAACGGCTTGCGGGTCTTCACCCAGGCCTGCTCGTCCGGCACGGTGATCGCATCCAGATCGTCCGGCGTCGCATCGACCCGGTCGACCCATTCCCGCAGTTCCGGGCCGCCGTTGATGACATCGATGGCCAGCTTGCCGAACGCATATTCGTACGGAAAATCCCGCCACAGGTCATAGTCGGGGTACAGCCGCCGGATCGCCTTGAACCCCAGCGCCTGCACCCGCCACGGCTGGAAGGCATCGTGGTCATAGGCCGGGTCGTCGACATGGATCTGGACCCCGCTGCACAGCTGGCCGACGTGTTTGTGGAAGGTCGGCTCGAACCAGCAGTCGCGCAGCCGGCAGCCCTTCAGCCACTGCGGCGCGAACGCCTGCATCTCGGCGATCACGGCGCGGGCGTCGATGTCGGGGGCCCCGAACAGCTCCAGCGGCCGGGTCGTGCCCCGCCCCTCGGACAGGGTGGTCCCCTCCAGCATCACCGTCCCGGCATAGTCGCGCACCATCGACAGGTTTGGCGCATTGGGGCTGGGGTTGATCCAGCTGCGCTCGCCCAACGGCCAGCCGTAGCCGGGCCCCTGCTCCGGCGACCAGCCCGCCATGGCGATGACGCGGTAATTCACATCCAGTTTGAAGTGATTGATGAACCAGTGACCCAGTTCGCCCAGGGTCATGCCGTGGCGCATCGGCATAGGCCCGGCCCCGACGAAACTCTCCCAGCCCGGCAACAGGGTCAGCCCCTCCACCGGCCGCCCGGCCGGATTGGGCCGATCCAGCACCCAGACTTCCTTGCCATGCTCGGCCGCCGCCTCCAGCACATACAAAAGCGTGGTGACGAAGGTGTAGATGCGACAGCCGACATCCTGCAGATCGACCAGCAGGACATCGAAACTGCTCATCATCTGGCCGGTCGGACGCCGCACCTCGCCATACAGGCTGAACACCGGAAAGCCGTGGACCGGATCGGTCTCGTCCGGCGTCTCCATCATATTGTCCTGCAGGTCGCCCTTCATCCCGTGCTGCGGCCCGAAGGCGGCGCTTAGCCGGATGTCCGGACAGGCCATCAACGCATCGACCGCATGGGTCAGGTCGGCCGTCACCGAGGCCGGATGGGCCAGCAGGGCCACACGCTTTCCCTTCAGGGGGGCGCGCAGGTCGGGATCGGACAGCAGGCGGTCGAGGCCGAATTTCATGCGGGCTCCGGAGGTGGCAGGGTCAGGGTAAAGGAGTCGGGATGGTGGAAGTCGGGCGTCCCGGACGGATGGGCCAGGGCCCAGTAGGCGATGGTGCCGTCGATGGCCTCAATGACGGCCGACAGACCGATGGACCAGGGCGCGGCGGGATCCAGCCCGTTCAGACGCTCCAGCCACAACACGGCAGACACGGCGACATGGGTTTCATCAAAGGCACGCACCAGGGCCTCGCTTTCGACACCCGCAGAGGGGACCTGCCCCTGCCGATAGGCGTCAAAGCCATAGACTGCCCACTGGCCCGACGGCGACAGATTGATCTCATGATAGCCGGGGCCGGTGTCGCTACGAATGAAGGCCTCAAAACAGGTGTGACGCCACAGGTCGTCGGCCCGGCTGCGAGCCGTCCAGCGCGGCAGAAGGACCCGCGCCATATCGCCCGACACCACATAGTCCAGCGCCAGCACCGACGGCTCCGGGCGGAAGGCACTGACCGTCAGCCGCGCCACCGGTCCGGCGGACCCGGCGGGATGGCAGATCAGGTCGAGAAGAGGCCCCGGCGCACCGGTGGTTCGCGCTTGCATAGGCTCGTGCTACACGCCCTCCTCTCTTCAGGCAAAGCCGATCCCGATGACCGATCCCGCATTCAAATCCGACTTCCTCAAGACGCTGCAGGCGCGCAGCTATATCCACCAGATCACGCATCCGGTGGAGTTGGACGAAGCCGCCTCGACCGGCATCGTCACCGGCTATATCGGCTTCGATGCCACGGCCCCCAGCCTGCACGTCGGCAGCCTGATCCAGATCATGATGCTGCGCCGCCTGCAGCAGGCTGGTCACAAGCCGATCGTCATCATGGGCGGCGGCACGACCAAGGTCGGCGACCCGACCGGCAAGGACACCTCGCGCCCTCAGCTGACCGAGGCCGACATCGCCGCCAACATCGCCTCGATCAAGACGGTGTTCGAGAAATTCCTGACCTTCGGCGACGGCCCGACCGACGCCGTCATGGTCGACAATGACGAATGGCTGTCGACATACGGCTACATCCAGTTCCTGCGCGACTACGGCACCCATTTCACCGTCAACCGGATGCTGGCCTTCGACTCGGTGAAACTGCGGCTCGAGCGCGAGCAGCCGATGACCTTCCTCGAGTTCAACTACATGCTGATGCAGTCGGTGGACTTCCTCGAGCTGAACCGGCGTTACGGCTGCACCCTGCAGATGGGCGGGTCGGATCAGTGGGGCAATATCGTCTCGGGCGTCGACCTGGTGCGCCGCGTCGACCACAAGGCCGCCTTCGGCCTGACCACCCCCCTGCTGACCACGGCCTCGGGCGGCAAGATGGGCAAGACGGCCCAGGGCGCGGTCTGGCTGAACGCCGAACAGCTCAGCCCGTATGACTACTGGCAGTTCTGGCGCAACGCCGATGACGCCGATGTCGGCAAATTCCTGCGCCTGTTCACCGACCTGCCGCTGGACGAGGTCGCCCGGCTGGAAGCCCTCGACGGGGCCGCCATCAATGACGCCAAGAAGGCCCTGGCCGATGCCGCCACCACCATGCTGCATGGTGCCGACGCTGCGGCCCATGCGCGCGGTGCCGCCGAAGCCGCCTTCGAACAGGGCAAACTCAGCGTCGATCTGCCGACCGTTGAACTGCCGCGAGACGAGGTCATCGGGGCCATGATCGCCGCCGTCACTACCCGGACGGGCCTGACCAGCTCCAACGGCGAGGCCCGACGCCTGGCCCAGGGCGGCGGTCTGCGCCTGAACGACGCCGTAGTCGCCGACGGGGCGCAACTGATTGCCGAGGCCGACGTCAATGCCGACGGCGTGTTCAAACTGGCCGCCGGCAAGAAGAAGATCGTTCTGGTCAAACCGGTCTGATCCGCTCATCCCCGCGCAGGCGGGGCCCCAGAGCTTTGGGCGATCAACGGGACCAGCGAGCCGCGCGGCACAGCCAGCGCAGCGACACAAGAGAACTGGGTCCCCGCCTTCGCGGGGATGATCGGAGAGTTGGAATGCCGGAAATCACCGAAGGCTCGAAAGCCCCCGCCTTTGACATGCCCACGGACGGCGGCGGCAGAGTCTCGCTGGATGGCCTCAAGGGTCAGACGGTGGTGCTGTATTTCTACCCCAAGGCCGACACGCCCGGCTGCACGACCGAGGGTCAGGACTTCTCGGCCCTGATCGACGACTTCGCCGCCGCCAATGCCGTGGTCATCGGCGTGTCGCGTGATCCCGTTAAGAAGCTGGACCGGTTCAAGGCCAAACACGACCTCAAGGTCATTCTCGGCTCCGACGACGACGGCACCGTCTGCGAGGCCTACGGCACCTGGGTGCAGAAGCAGCTCTATGGTCGGGAATATAAGGGGGTCGAACGGGCCACCTTCCTGATCGACGGCCAGGGCGTAATCCGCCATATCTGGCACAAGGTGAAGGTCAAGGCACACGCTATGGCAGTTGTTGAGATTGCGCGCACAATCACCAGTTTGTAACACCGTTCTTCGACAAGCTTCGGCAAGGTCACGAAAGATTCGATTTTTCCCCTGAGGCGCGAGTTATGCCCGTCCTCAGGTCATTATTCGCCTGAATCCTTGGCAGGGTGGTTAACCGCGGGTGAATCGTCTTGATGATCAAACCCGGTTGCCGCATATTTGCCTTATGTTTTGGGGGCATTAGGTATGAACGACGAAGAGATCGCTGCGAAGCGCTCTTTGATCGAGCGCTGGTTTCCGGTCCGCTACCTGTATCTCAGGGACGGGGATGAGGTTCGCGCCTGTGCCCTGTCTTCCGGTCGACAATGTCTGATCGCCGTCGCGGTGGTGATGTTCTCGGCCTGGACCCTGATCGCTTCGGGCGGTCTGATTTTTGATCTCATTTCCAACAGTCAGGCTGACCGCGCGGTAATCCGCGCCCGTGCCGCCTCCGAACGGGTCAATGCCGACCTTCAGGCCCGCCTCGACAGCGCCGTGGTGCGGATGACGGCAACCAGCGGCTCGATCGACGACATGGCCACCATGGTCGAGCGGCGCCACGCCGCCCTCACCAATGTCATGGGCATGTTCCATGGGGTTGAAGGGGCCGAGCTGGCCCTGCGTCCCGCCCTGCCCGCCGCGACCACCGACCGCAGCCCGGTTCAGCGTATCCTCGCGGTCCGCATGGACCAGGAGCGACTGATCGCCCGCGCCGAGGAAGTTTCCCGAACGCGTGCTGAACGGCTTCGTCTCGCCTTCCGTCTGGCCGGGCTCAATCCCTCGGCCTATGCCGCCACCGGTCCCGGCCTCGGCGGTCCACTGGTCGAGGCCAGGGATCCCCGCGCCCTGGCTGCCGTGCTCGACGTCGATGAGGCCTTCGCCGTCCGCATTCGCCACGCCGCCGACAATCTGAATGACATGCGTCGTCTGGCCGACGCGGCGGAGGGCCTGCCGTTCCGGCGCCCGACCCAGGCGCGGACCACCTCCAGCTTCGGCGTGCGTTTTGATCCGTTCAACCGCCGCCCTGCCCTGCACCAGGGGCAGGACTTTGCGGCCCCGCTGAACACGCCCATCTATGCCACGGCACCGGGCGTCGTCTCTTTTGTCGGTGTCCGTTCAGGGTATGGCAACACCGTTGAGATAGACCATGGTCGCGGTTTCAAGACGCGCTTCGCCCATCTCAACTCCATGGCCGTCACATCCGGCCAGCAGATCGCGCTTGGCCAGCGCATCGGTGCCATGGGGACAACCGGACGCTCAACGGGCGTTCACCTGCACTACGAAGTGTGGATGAACGGCCGCCCACAGAACCCCGCACGCTTCATGAAAGCCGGAGACCAACTTGTTCAACAAGAATAAATCCCCCGCCCCGTCGCCGCAGCCCCGCCCCACGACCCCTGCGGCCATCCCGCCCCTGCCTGACATGCCGTCTGCCGGAGCCGCCAAACCGGCGAGCGCCGCGCCTGCGGGTACCCCGAACCGGGGCCTGTCGACGCTGTCGTCGGACCTTAAATTCGAAGGCTCCATCACCGGTGCCGGCGATCTGCAGATCGATGGACAGATCAAGGGTGACATCCGCGTCGGCCGCCTGATCGTCGGCGAGACCGGTGCCGTCGAGGGCAATGTCTCGGCCGACTATATCGAGGTTCGCGGCCGCATCGTCGGCACGACCTCCGGCAAGCAGGTCAAACTGGTCTCGACCGCCTATGTCGACGGGGACATTACCGCCGAACAGCTGTCGATCGATATCGGTGCCTATTTCCAGGGCCGCTGCGTCCAGGGACGTCGCGACGCCCCGGCAGCGACCGCACCCAAGCCCGTCGCCGCGCCGGCGTCGGAACTGGCTCCGGTCCCGCAACAGCCGCAGGCCCAGGTCATCGACATGAAGCCGCACTAACCGGCCATCATGATCAGAGAAAAAAGGGCCCCGGAGCGATCCGGGGCCCTTTTTCATTCGCCCTTGGCGTCGCGGGTCTCGCCGACCCGGGCGGCCAGGGCCGCGCCCATGAAGGCATCCAGATCCCCGTCCAGCACCCCCTGGGTGTCGGAGGTCTCGACGTTGGTGCGCAGGTCCTTGACCATCTGGTACGGCTGCAGGACGTAGCTGCGGATCTGATGCCCCCAGCCGATGTCGGTCTTGGCGTCGGCGACGGCCTGGGCCGCTGCCTCGCGCCGTTGCAGCTCCAGCTCGTACAGACGCGCCCGCAGCATCTTCCACGCCTGTTCGCGGTTCTGGTGCTGCGAACGGCCGGCCTGGCAGGCCACGACCGTATTGGTCGGGACGTGGGTCAGGCGGATGGCCGAGTCGGTCTTGTTGATGTGCTGGCCACCCGAGCCCGAGGCCCGGTAGGTGTCGGTGCGCACGTCCGACGGATTGATATCGATCTCAATGGTGTCGTCGACCACAGGCGAAACCCCGATCGAGGCGAACGAGGTATGGCGCTTGGCCGCCGCGTCATAGGGGCTGATACGCACGAGCCGGTGCACACCCGATTCCGACTTCAGCCACCCATAGGCATTGGGACCGGAGATCAGGATGGTCGCCGACTTGATCCCGGCCTGGTCGCCGTCTTCCTCGGCCTCCAGCTCGACCTCATAGCCATGCGCCCTGGCCCAGCGCGAATACATCCGCAGCAGCATCCCGGCCCAGTCGCAGGACTCTGTGCCGCCGGCACCGGAGTTCACTTCCAGATAGGCGTCATTACCGTCGGCCTCGCCGGACAGCAGGGCCTCCAGCTCGGCCCGGGCGGCGCGGTCCTTGACCGCCTTCAGTGAGGCGCGCGCGTCCTCGAGAGCGGCCTCGTCCCCCTCCTCGTCGGCCATGTCGGCCAGCATGACGCCGTCCTCCAGACCGGATTCCATCTGCAGGACGGTGTCGATCTGGCCTTGCAGCCGGGTGCGGTCGCGCATCAGGGCCTGGGCGGCCTCGGCGTCATCCCACAGCGTCGGGTCCTCGACCCGCGCGTTCAGCTCATCGAGCTTGCGAAGTGCAGGGTCCCAGTCAAAGACGCCTCCTGAGCAGAGCGATGCTCTGCTCGATGTCGGCCTTCATGGCCTCGACATCCGGTCTCATCGCAATCTCCACGCGACAGAAAAGAAAAGCGGCGCGCCGCTTTCGGGGCGCGCCGCAGGGATGGCCTACCTAGGGCCTTAGTAGAGTCCGCTCAAGTCCTCGGCCGGTTCCTTCTTCGGCGGCGCGGCGACCGGGGGCGCGATCACCGGGGCCATCGGCCGCGCGGCCTCCTGCTCACGACGGATCACGTCGGTATAGTTCTGCGGCCCGACGGGCGTCAGGACTTCCGGGACGAATTCGTCCTGACGCCGATGCTCGGTGCCGGGCCGGAAGGCCTCCTCGATACCCTTGACAGTGCGGAACACCGCGTTGCGTGGTCGCACGAACGGCCGGGCCGGACGCGTGCGCAGGGCGGTCTGCATGAAGTCGGTGAACACCGGCAGGGCCGCCTGGGCCCCCGCCTCGCCATAGCCCAGCGAGCGGTTGTCGTCGAAGCCGACAAAGACCCCGACCACCATGTCCGTGGTGAAGCCGACGAACCAGGCCGAGCGGTACTCATTGGTGGTGCCGGTCTTGCCGCCGATCCAGCGACCCAGGCCGCGGGCGCTGGCCGCGGTGCCGCGCTGGACCACGCCTTCCAGCATGGAGCTGATCTGATAGGCTGTGATCGGGTCGATGACCTGGGTGCCGCGAAGCTCCAGGTGCGGCGATTCCTGGCCGCTGAAGCCGCGACCGCATTCGCGACAGGTCCGCTGGTCGGCCTTGAACTGCGTCTCGCCGTTCCGGTCCTGGACCAGTTCGATCAGATAGGGATCGACCCGGCGCCCGCCGTTGACGAAGGCCGAATAGGCGGCGGTCAGGTGATAGGGGGTGGTCTCCCCCGCTCCCAGCGACACCGACAGGTTCGGTTGCAGGTTGTCGGACACGCCCATCCGCTTCGACAGGTCGACGATGTTGCGCATGCCGACCTGTTCGGCCAGCCGCACCGTCATCACGTTACGCGACAGCTCCAGCCCGCGCCGCAGGGTCTGGGGCCCGTAGTACTGGCGACTGTAGTTTTCAGGCGTCCAGCGTTCGCCGTTGCGGCCGCCGGCGAAGCTGATCGGGGCGTCCAGCACGATCGAGGCCGGGGTGAAATCCCCTTCCAGCGCCGCGGCATAGACGAATGGCTTGAAGGCCGAGCCCGGCTGGCGATTGGCCTGGGTCACCCGGTTGAAGCTGGACAGGACGTAGGAATAGCCCCCGACCATGGCCAGCACCCGGCCTGACTGGGGCTCGATCACCACCAGGGCCCCGTTGACCGCCGGCACCTGTTTCAGGGCGAACTGGCCGTTGGTCGGCTCGACGAAGATCAGGTCACCACGCTTCAGCTGGCGGTTGGCATTGGCCCAGGCCGCGTCGGCGCTCAACAGGGTGCCGGTCCGGTCATCGCGGGCGGTACGGACCTGGACGGTATTGCCGGACACGCTCTCGACCGCCGCCGCCTGCCAGGCGCGCCGCTCGGGCGGCTTGGTCTGTTTCAGCGCCTCCTTCTGCCAGCCGGGGGCAAAGTCGGTGGTGCCCCAGGCCCCGCGCCAGCCGTGGCGGCGGTCATAGTTCTCCAGCCCGCGCATCAGGGCGTCGCGCGCCGCCGACTGCAGACCGGGATCGAGGGTGGTGCGGATATAGTAGCCGCCGCCGTTGACCGTATCGCGGCCAAAGCGGGCCGTGGCCTGACGCCGGGCCTCCTCGACGAAGAAGTCGGCGTCTGCATATTGGGCCCGGCGCGGCGCGTCCTGGGTCACCAGCGGCCGGGCCCGGGCCGCGATCAGCTGCTCCGGCGTGATGAAGCCGCTCTGCTCCATCTCGCCCAGCACCCAGTCACGACGCCCCTTGGCCGCAGCCGGAAACCGCTTCGGATGATAGTTGTTCGGCCCCTTGGGCAGGGCCGCCAGAAAGGCCGCCTCGTCCGGCGTCAACTGGCTCAGCGACTTGCCGAAATAGTTGTAGGCGGCCGAAGCAACACCATACGAGCGATAGCCTAGGAAGATCTCGTTCAGATACAGTTCGAGGATCTGCTCCTTGGTCAGGGTCGCCTCCAGCCGGCTGGAGAGAATGGCCTCCTTCAGCTTGCGGTTCAGGCTCGACTCATTGGTCAGCAGTACATTCTTGGCCACCTGCTGGGTGATGGTCGATCCACCCTCCAGCCGACGCCCGGACACCACATTGAACAGGTTCTTGAACATGGCCCGGCCGATGCCGCCCACGTCGATGCCGCCGTGCTGGAAGAAATTGCGATCCTCGGCCGCCAGAAAGGCCTGAACCACGGTCGTCGGGATCTGGTCGAACGACACATAGATGCGCCGCTCATCCGAGAATTCGCCGATCAGGGTGCCGTCCCCGGCATAGACCCGGGTCGCCGTCGGCGGGCGATAGTCGGCCAGGTCAGAGGCGTCCGGCAGGTCGTGGAACAGCCACGCCGCATAGACGGCCACCACCAGCCCGGCCAGCGCAATCGCGCCCAGCAGGCCAATGCCCGCCATCACGAACCAGCGTTCGGCAACCTTCACCGCAAACTCCGAGCGACCACAGAAGGGAGGGTTTAGCCCGCGTCGCCACCGTCCGCCAGAGCCCCCGTCACGCTTCGGCGCGACGCTCCAGTTCCTGTCGTGCCGCAGCCACGACATCGGCGTCCATATCCCCCTGCCCCGCCATCCAGCGCAGATAGTCCCCTGGCGGCTCGGCCCAGGGTTTGCCGCGATGTTTGCCGAACGGAATCCGGTCCAGTTTGCGCGGCTCATTGGTCCAGGCGATCATCTGCTCGACACTGGCCGTCTGCAGCAGGTCGATCAGCAGATGCGCCGTGACCCAGGCGTCCGGCCCGGCCCGGTGCGCCGGATTGGCCAGGGCGGGATCGAGGTCCAGGGCCCGCCAGTAGCGCAGCACCTGGTTCGAATGCCCCGGGGCCTCGGGCCAGGCTTTCTTCGACGCGCGCACGGTACAGATCCACGGCAGGCCGCCATGGGCCGTATCGGCGATAAAGCCGCGCTCGAATTTTGCCGAATGCGCCACCATCACATCGGCCGGCTGGCCCAGGAACATTTCGCGCAGCGCATACTCATCACAGTGCGGATCGTCGTCACAGAAATGCGCCGGCGTCAGATGATGCACTGCCATCGCATGAAACGAGATCTCGCCCCGTGGCCGGAACAGCTTGGTCACCGGCGGCAGCGCTTTCCACCCCGCCCCATCGGCCACCACATCGACGATCCCGATCTCGAGTATCTCCGAGGTCCGGTCTCCGCCGGAGGTTTCAAGATCGACGACCCGCAAACGCATGGAGCGGAGATAGGCGGTTTGGGGGCCGAGGGCGAGGTCCGGGTATGACCCGCCATCCCTTCGCCTGACCTGTCCGCTGGACCGGCTATTCCTGCAGCGCCCGTGCGATGTCCTCGACCGGCGAGTTGATCAGGGTCTTGGCCTGCTGGAGAACGAGCTTCTCGGTCACTTCACTGTGCAGCAGCGGCCGGACTTCACCCAACGTCGCCGGATCGGCGATCAGGATGAGGCGATCGAACGCCCCGGCGTGTGCTGACTTGTACAGACGTTCCGCGATCTGTTTGGAAAATGTCGCCTCATTGAGGTCCTTGTCCGACTGGTCCGGCGGCGTCTTGCCCGACGGTCCCTGGTCGGCCAGGGCGGTCGGGTTCCAGTCGCCGGCATGTTGCAGGCTGCCGCCTTTCACATGAAAGGTTTTCGCTACCTCTCCGCTGGCAACGACGACGAAGGTTCCGTCCGGATGGCGTAGTTGACTCATGGCTGAATCCCTCTGTTCTGGGGCGGCCCGGGATCGGACCACGCATCGTAGTGGCCGCCGCCGGCAACTCCGGCTTCGCGGCGGTCGATTTGATTGAAGCGTGTTGGACACCCGACTTGCGACAGCGATGCCGCAGATGACCGGTCAGGCGCGTCCGAGATTGCCGCCGGGGCTGCCGCCGCTACCACCGCTGCCGGGTTCGCCGATCGGACCTTCGCCCGGTGCGCCGAGTTTAACGCCTGCGCTCTTGATCGCGTTGATGTGGTCGGAGTCCATGCCCGCCCGACGCAGGTCGGACCAGTCGTGGAAGGGGCGGTTGTCGATCAGGGTCGCGGCCCGGTCACCGATCGACTCCACCGAGGCGAGATCGGCTGCGGAAGCGAGGTTCAGGTACACGGTCGTGGAGTCCGACATTCAAATCTCCTGTTTCTGTGCTGACGGGCCGACCCCTTCGCCGGGGGGATGCTGCACCGTCGTGGTGCCTGTTTAAGCCATCGGCATGCGCGCCGGTTCCACACAGCGGTACCGCCGGCGACGCGGGTCGCACCGACCGGCCCCCGGGATCCGCCCACATCAGAACCAGCCAGAAGCGCTTGAGCCGTTGAAAATTTATCCGGGCGCGGTGCCTTTTGCACGGGTCACGCATTGAGAGGCGATGATGCCTTCGATCGCCTTTGTCGGCGCAGGACCGACGACCCTGTATGCCTTGCATGCCCTGCTCACCAACGGGGTGAACGGGGTTCGGATCACTGTTTTCGAAGCGCAGGAGACCGCCGGTCGCGGCAGTCCGTACAGCCCCGGCTGGAACGACCCGGCCATGCTGTCGAACATCGCCAGCGTGGAAATCCCGCCCCTGAACGAGACGCTGCTGAGCTGGGTCCGGGGTCAGCCTGCGGCCGAACTGCAGGCGATGGGCGTCGCGCTGCCGGAACTGCACGAGCGCACCTTTCTCCCCAGGGTCATGCTGGGTCTGTATTTCGAAAGCCAGTTCGTCACCCTGGTCGAAAAAGCCCGCGCAGCCGGCAATACGATTGAGGTCCGGACGGGCTGCCGCGTCGTCGACGCCATCAACCGGCCCGAGGGCATCGACCTGACCGTGTTTTCCCCGACCCGGGGCGAAACGACGACGGACCGCTTCGACCACGTTGTGCTGGCGACCGGCCATCAGTGGCCATCCCGGCAGGAAGCCCGTCCCGGCTATTTCCTCAGCCCCTGGCCCGCGGCCACGCTGTCGACGATCGCGGCCACCCGGGTCGGTATTCGCGGATCCTCACTCACCGCGGTCGATGCGGTGGTCGCGCTGGCCCGCACCCATGGCAGCTTCATCCGCGACAACGGGGACCTGATCTATCAGCCGGCCGCGAACACGGAGGGGTTCGAGATCACCATGATGTCGCGCAAGGGATTGCTGCCGGAGGCCGACTTCTACTTCCCCCTGCCGCACGCCCCGCTGGCGATCTGCACGGTGGAGGCGATTGCGCGTCTGGTCGCTGGGGGCCGAGCCTCGCTGCTTGATGGTGTGTTCGACCTGTTCCGGCGCGAATTGCTGGCGATCGACCCGACCTATGCGGCGGCGACCGGGCTGGCCGACGCGACGCTCGAGTCCTTCAGCCAGGCCTATTTCGCGGCCCGGGCCGACGCCGATCCGTTCGACTGGGCCGCCGCCAACCTTGCCGAGGCCCGCGCCAACCATGACGCCAGGGTCGTGGTCGCCTGGCGTGACGGCATCCTGCGCATGCATGAGGTCATTGCGGTCATCGTGCCCCATCTCGATGGTCCGCAGTTCGAGCGTTTCAGTCGCCACTTCAAACCGGTGTTCGTCGACATCTACGGCGCGGTGCCGCACGAATCGGTCGAGCGGATGCTGGCGCTCCATCGCGCCGGCAAGCTGCAGGTGATTGCCCTCGGTGACGACTACACGATCGACACCGATCGCCCCGAGGGCGGCGCGCTGCTCATCCGGGACAACGGGGAACGCCATTTCCCGGTCTTCATCGAGGCGACCGGTCAACGCGCGCTGGGCGCGATCCAGTTCCCGTTCCTGTCGCTGCTCGAGCAGGGCATCGTTCGCGACGAGATGTCGGCGGATGTGACCGGAGCATCCCGCGGCATCGCCATCGATGACATCTTCAATCCGGTCGCGGACGGCCTGCCCGCCGACCGCCTGTTCTGTCTCAGCCTGCCGTTCATCATGGGACGCCATCCGTTCGTACAGGGGATCACGAGCTCGCACGCGATGGGTGAGACCGTCGGCCGTCAACTGGCGCGGGCCACCGGCCGCCACGGTGGCGCAATCGACAGCCTCCAGGCTGTGGCCTAGACAGGAAGCCGATGAAACTGTTCGCGATCTATATCGGCGGCGAGCACCCGGGTGCCAACATCGAGGTCCACGACATCCGCTTTATTGCCGCGCCGACGATCGAGGCGACCCATGATGCGCTGCTGGCGCAATGGTGGGGAAAGGCCGGAAGCCTCCACATCGACTGCTGGTCCGGGATTGACCGCGCCGACGGCTATGACGTGTCGCTTCGGCCCGAGCCGTTCGAGGGGCCCGAGAAACTCTACTACGTCAATCTCGGCGGTTATGACGGCGTCAGTTTCGCCGAGCAGCACCACAATGTGTTCGTCGTGGCACCCGGCCTGGCCGCCGCCAAGGCCCGCGCGATCAAGCGCGCACCGGCCTGGACCGACACCCACCGCGACGACATCTACGAGGCCGAACAGGCGTTTTCACTGGATGACGCCGCGTCGCGCCACCGCCTGCATATCCATCTGACCCCGGCCCTGCTCACCGGCGACCCGGCCTTCACCTGCCGGTACACGCCGATCCGGTGACACGGCCCCACCCCCTGAGGTTCCGGACCATGCCCCGCGCTGAGCGTTCCGACCAGCCCCCTGTGCGACTCTTGCCAGCCGGCGGTCCGGCGGGCAGGAACAAGGGGCGTCGCGTCGCGCGGCGCTGAAGAGAACATCATGCGCGCCCCTCCCCGACCGGTCCTTATCCTCGTAGCGGCAGCCTTGGCCGTCATCGTGGTGGGCTGGATCGTGGTCGCGCGAAGGCCGGCCGAGGTCGCGGTGCTGGAGATCCGGCCGCAGACGGTCGAACAGGCCCTGTCGGTGGTCGGCCGCGCCCGTCCGACGCAACTGGTCCAGGTCGCCTCGCCCAACTCCGGTCAGGTCATTCGCCTGTTTCACGACGAGGGTGCCCGGGTCGCGGCGGGAGATCCGCTGGCGGTCATTCTGGCGACCGTTGAACAGGCCCAGACCCAGGTCGATGTCGCCCGTGCCCGTGCCGCGCGCGCTGCGGCGACCGAGACCCGGCTCAGCTACCAGAGAACGCGAACCCTGCACGCACAGGGCTTTGCCTCCAGGGCGGCGCTGGACGCCGCTCAGGCTGCCCTCGACACCGCAGAGGCCAATGTCGCGGCCGCCAGCGCCTCCGTGCGTGCCTCTGCCGAGCGGGCGCGGGAGTTCACCATCCGCGCGCCGATGACTGGTGTTGTGCTGGTTCGGCCCATCGACAACGGTCAGGTGGTCGCCGCGGGCGAGACCCTGTTCGAGCTGGGCTCGTCCACCGGCACTGAAATCCGCGCCGAGGTTGAAGAAGCCTACGCCGATGCCCTCAGCCCCGGCCAAACGGCCCGCGCCGCCCTGTCCGGATCGCCGGAAATCTTTTCTGCCCGCGTAACGGAGGTCTCCCCGCGCGTCGACTCCAGCACCGGCGGCCGCACGGTCCGCCTGTCGCCGGACGGGTCCCGGCCAATGTCACCCGGCCGTTCGGTCGACGTGACCATCATCGTGGCCCAGCGCGAGGGGGCGATCGTCGTGCCGCGCCGCGCCGTGGTTGATGCCACCGCCGCCCCCAAGGTCTATGTCGTTGACGCCGACGACATCGTCCGCGCCCGGTCGATCACCGTGGCGCGCTGGCCCTCGGTCAACGCCATTGTCGAAAGCGGCCTGAACGCCGGGGACCGGGTCGTACTGGAGCCCGACACCACCCGGCCCGAGGCCCGTGTCCGCCCCGTGGCCCAGACCGTGGGCAACTGAGCCATGTTCGCCCTGCACGTCGCGCGGCGCTATCTGCTGTCCAACCCGTCCCAGACCCTGCTGTTGATTGCAGGCGTTGCCCTGGGCGTGACGGTCTTTGTCTTCATCACCGCCCTGATCGCCGGCCTGGCGGTTCGCCTGACCGAGCAGGTCACGGGCAACGGGGCCCATATCAGTCTGGATCCGCCGACACGGGTGGCGCGGGTCCTGGCCGGCCCCGACCTGCCGGTGGAGTCCGTGGCCCTGGTATCGACCTTCCAGCGCCAGCAGATTCGCAACTGGCCGATGATCGTTGAACTGCTGCGGACCAATCCCGGTATTTCCGCCATCAGCCCGCAGATTTCCGGCAGCGCCGTGCTGATCAAGAGCGAGGCGGTGACCTCGGTCTCGGTCATCGGCGTGGAGCCGCAGGGGATCGACGCCATTTCGGAGATCACGCCGAAAATCATCGATGGCGACGGCGATCTGGGGGCCGACGGCCTGCTGATCGGCGTCCGCATGGCCGAGGACCTGGGGCTCAGCGCCGGCCAGTCTGTCCTGCTGCGCACCGAACGGGGCGTGGAACGGCAACTGACGGTCAAGGGCGTGTTCAGCACCGGCCTGCAGAGCCTCGACGAACGCATCGCCTTTCTGTCGCTGCAGACGGCGCGGCCGCTGTTCGTCCTGCCGGAAGGGGTGACCAATATCGAGATCAAGCTGAAGGACCCCGAAGACGCCCGCGCCACAGCCCGCTTTCTGGCCGGTGCAACCGGCCTCCGCGCCACGCCCTGGCAGGAGAAGAACCTCAATCTGGAGGATGCCCTCGTGGCCCAGGGACGGACCGGCACGATGATCCAGGTGTTTTCGCTGATCTCGATCATCATCGGCGTGGCGAGCGCCCTGGTCCTGTCAGCCTACAGGCGGCGCAGCGAGGTCGGGATCATGCGAGCCTTCGGCGTGCCGGGCGGCTTTATCCTCTGGGTCTTCCTGCTGCAGGGGCTGCTTATCGGCTTGATCGGAGCCCTGATCGGCTGCGGCACGGGCTATGGCCTGTGTATCTGGCTGGAAGGGATCACCGACGCCGCAGGTGTGCCGGTCCTGCCGATCGCGCCGGCACAGGGCGGTTATGTCGCCGCCCTGGTCCTGACCACCCTCGGGGCGGTGATCGCCTCGATCCTGCCGGCACGCGCGGCGTCCAGGGTCGATCCGCTTGAGGCGATCCAGCAATGACGCGGGTTCTGGACGCCCGGGGCATCGAAAAGGTCTTCCTCAACGGCGACGAGGAAACCCGGGTGTTGAATGGCATCGACCTGACGCTCGACAAGGGCGAGCTGGCGGCCCTGCTGGGCGCATCCGGGTCGGGCAAGTCCACCCTGCTGTCCATCGTCGGGCTGCTGCTACGGCCCACGGCGGGCACCCTGACGATCAGTGGAGAACGCGTCGATGCGTATTCCGAAAGGAAGCGGGCGCAGTTTCGCAACCGCCGACTGGGCTTCGTTTTTCAGTTCCACCACCTGCTACCCGACTTCACGGCATTGGAGAATGTCGCCTTTCCCGCTGCTGCCCCGGCCGGGGGGATATCGCGCGAGATGCGCGACCGGGCGCGCGATCTGCTGACCCGGGTCGGGCTGGAGGACCGTATTGATTTTCCGGCCACCCGGCTGTCGGGGGGGCAGAAGCAGCGCGTCGCGATTGCCCGCGCCCTGATGAACCGGCCCGACCTGATCGTCGCCGACGAACCGACCGGCAACCTGGACCGGAAATCAGCCGACCAGGTGCTGGATCTGATGCGTGAAGTGAACCAGCAGGACGGGGCCACCTTCCTGATCTGCACCCATGATGAGAGCGTCGCCGCACGGTGCAGTCGTCGCCTGACGCTGGAGGACGGGCGGCTGGCATCGAACGAGCCTGTCGCCCCCCCCGCCGGCTAGGCTGTCGCGCGGGTGTTGCGCGGGGTTGTGCCGCGCAAGGCCCCTCAGGGCTGGCCCGCCGTCCCGGTCGAGGCCATCTGCATATTGCCGGACGGATCGCGGAAATAGCGGTCGATACCGCCGGCCACGGCCTGCATCAGGCGGCGACGGCCACGCTCATCGTTCAGGGTGTGCTCGTCCTCGGGATTGGTGATGAAGCCCATCTCCAGCAGGACGGCGGGCACATCGGGGGCCAGCAACACGGCCAGGCCGGCGTCGCGATGGCTGCGACGCAGCATCGGATGGTCGGCCTCTTCCAGCCCGCTCAGCAGGGTCCGGGCCAGCTGGGCCGAACGGTTCTGGGTAGTGCGCTGCGTCATGTCCAGCAGGATACGGTCGACCGAGGGGTCGCGGCCCGGCAGGCGCAGCTCACGGTGCCAGTTGTCGCCACGGGTGAACTCGCGCACGGCCCGGCCGGCCCCCTGTTCCGACAATGTATAGACGCTGGCCCCGCGCGTGGCCGGATCGGATCCGGCGTCGGCGTGCAGGCTGATGAACAGGTCGGCGTCAGCCGTGCGGGCGATGGCCACGCGGCGGTACAGACCGACATAGGTGTCATTCTCGCGGGTCAGGCGCACACGATAGCGGCCGGTCCGTTCCAGCTCGGCCTTCAGCGCATGGGCGGCGGCCAGGGTGACGGCGCTCTCGTTCGAGCGCGCGCCATGGGCACCGGGGTCGTGGCCGCCGTGACCGGCGTCGATCACGATCAGCGGTCGCTCCGCCGGGGCCGAACCGCGTGACGGGGCCCGCCTCGGGGCGCTGCGCGTGGCGGGGGCACGGCCGGTGGTCTTCAGGTCGATGACATAGCGATAGTGGGCCACGCCGTCGCCGGGCGGCAGCAGGAAGCGGCGCTCGATCTCGGCCCCGGTGGCCAGGGTCAGCTCGATACGCGAGGCCCCGCCGCCGGCGGCAACGCGATAGTCGCGTACCAGGCCGGTGCCGGCTCCGCTCATCCGGCCGTGCGGCGCGACCCCGGTCAGGGCCACGACCACCTGGCCGTCGGCCCCGTCGGAAACGACCGCGCCGCGGGTGTTGCTGTCCAGGTCGACGACCACCCGGGTGCGTTCCGCATCCCCGCCGAAGCGCAGGCGCAGGACCTCACCGGCGGTCCCGGCGGCCAGGCCACGCCCGGCCGCCAGCACGCCAAAGCAGAACACGACGAAGGCCAAAGCCGTCATCGTCCACTCACGCACGCCCCACCGGGACAGTTCCAATCGCAACATTCCGTACATTCTGACGGCAACCCACCTTATTGGTTGTTCCCACCCTGCCCCGAAGGTCCCTTGGATTCCGTTAAGGCCTTGGCGCTTTTCATTCGCGTCCGGCGTGCGTATGGTTCGCCGCGCATGCGAATGATCGCGTCCCCTGGTCTCCAGGCCCGGACGCGCCCTCCTCGCGGCGCTGACTTTCACCTATCCGAAGATCGATCGGGCCTGGCCTGGCGATTTGACGACCGGACCCGGGACGCCGCCGTAACCGGCGCGTCCGGTTCCAGGACCGTAACGAACCCCATGGGCTTTTCCGCCTGCGCCCCCACCCGGTCTGATTTCACAGGCCTCGCCACCGGTCCCGACATTGGTTCGGGCCGCGGCGACGGGATGACGCCTGCGTACGCCTTCAATTCCATTCGGCGAGCCGCCTTGACCCCCGGGACCCGTTTCCCGGTGTCCGGCCGAGCGCGCCAGAGAGAGACTTCCAATGTCAAAGACCATGCTTATCGATGCGGCTCACGCGGAAGAAACCCGCGTTGCGATCGTCGAGGGACGCCAGATTGAGGAATTCGACTTTGAGTCGAAGGCCCGCCGCCAGCTTCGCGGCAACATCTACCTCGCCAAGGTCACCCGCGTAGAGCCCAGCCTGCAGGCCGCCTTCATCGAATACGGCGGCAACCGCCACGGCTTCCTCGCCTTCAACGAAATCCACCCGGACTATTATCAGATCCCCGTCGCCGACCGCGAAGCCATCATGGCCGAAGCGGCCACGGACGATGACGATCATGACGACCTCGGCCGTGAAAGCGACGACGGCGACCACGAAGGCGGCATGGCCGACGAGGAGCGTCTGAAGCGCCGCCTGATGCGTCGCTACAAGATCCAGGACGTGATCAAGCGCCGCCAGATCCTGCTGGTGCAGGTCGTCAAGGACGAGCGCGGCGGCAAGGGCGCCGCCCTGACCACCTGGCTGTCGCTGGCGGGCCGCTACTGCGTGCTGATGCCCAACACCGGCAAGGGCGGCGGCATCTCGCGCAAGATCACCCAGGCCACGGACCGCAAACGCCTGAAGGCAGCGGCCCAGGCCCTCGACGTGCCGCACGGCATGGGTCTGATCATCCGCACGGCCGGGGCCAAACGCACCAAGGCCGAGATCAAGCGCGACTATGAATATCTGCTGCGCCTGTGGGAGACGATCCGCGAGACCACCCTCGGCTCCAACGCCCCCTCGATCATCTATGAGGAAGAAAACCTCGTCCGCCGCGCCGTGCGCGACATGTTCGACAAGGATTTCGACGGCATCCAGGTCGAGGGTGTCGAGGGCTGGAAAGAGGCCCGCGACTTCATGCGCGTGCTGATGCCGTCACAGGCGAAAAAGGTTCACCTGTACCAGGGCTCCAAGCCCCTGTTCGCCGCCAACGGCATCGAGGAACTACTGACGCAAATCCACCAGCCGGTGGTGCCGCTGAAATCGGGTGGCTATCTGGTCATCAACCAGACCGAGGCCCTGGTGGCCATCGACGTCAACTCGGGCAAGTCGACCAAGGAACGCAACGTCGAGGCGACCGCCTTCAAGACCAACTGCGAAGCCGCCGTCGAGGCCGCCCGCCAGCTGCGTCTGCGCGACCTCGCCGGCCTGGTGGTCATCGATTTCATCGACATGGATGAGTCGAAGAACAACCGCACGGTCGAGAAAATCCTCAAGGACGCCCTGTCGCACGACCGGGCCCGCATCCAGATGGGCCGTATCTCCGGCTTCGGCCTGATGGAGATCAGCCGCCAGCGTCGCCGCCTCGGCGTGATCGAGGGCGCGACCGAGGTCTGCACCCACTGCCAGGGCTCGGGCCGCATCCGCTCGGCAGAATCGGCCGCCCTGATGATCCTGCGCGCCGTCGACATCGAGGCCGGCAAGGGGGGTGCGGGGTCGATCAACCTGCGTGTCTGCACCGCCGTGGCCCTCTACATCCTCAATCACAAGCGCGACTATCTGCAGCGCCTGGCGCAACAGCGCGGCCTGAACGTGGTCGTGCTGATCGACGACAGCCTCGCCCAGGGCGAGCATGCGGTCGAACGCACCGAGACCAACGAGGACTTCGTGCCCGAGGACGGGGCCGTCGCCCTGGCCGACCTGACCGACGACTTCGACGACGACGCCTATGACGACGAGGACGATGAGGACGAGATCTTCGACGACGAAGCCCTCGCCGACGAGGACACCGACGACGACGCACCCCGCGCCCGTGCCGAGCGCCACGACGCGGCTGTCGCCTCGCGTGACGGAGAGTCCGGAAAGGGTCGTGGCCGCCGCCGCCGCCGCGGTGGACGTCGGGATGAGGAAGGCGCACCGGCCGAGGGCGTCGAGAACAATGAACCCGTCACCGCCGATGCCGAGGACGACGACAGCGAGGGCGCACGCCGCCGCCGCCGTGGCCGCCGTGGCGGACGTCGCGTCCGGGAAGAAGGCGATCGTGACGGCTTCACCTGGGTCCGCGGGCGTACGCCGTCGCTGGACGACCCCTATGTCTGGTTCGATCCGATCAACCCGGCTCCGCGCGCCGAGAGCGAAGACGAGGCTCCCGCCGCTGCCCGTCCGGCTCGCGATGCCCGATCCGAGCAGGGCGAACGTCCCGAAGGCGAGGCCGGCGAGCGTGAAGGCGGCCGTTCGCGGCGGCGTCGCGGTCGGGGTCGTGGCCGCGATCGTGGTGCGGCCGGTGACGAGCCCCGTGAGGTGAAGGTCGAGGCCCGTGCCACCGGTGAGGGCATGCCGCCGGAAGGGTCCGCCGAAACGGCGATGGCCACCGTCGCCACCGAGGAGGTCGTTCCGGTCATCGTACCCGAACCCAAGCGTCGTCGCGTGCGTCGCAAGGCCTCGGCCACGGCCACCACGGACGAGACCATTGTGGAGCCTAACGAGACCCCTCCGGCCGGTGCCGCGGCTGATCTCGACGTGACACCGGTCGAGGCCGCCGTTGCCGGGCAAGAAGCCGCCCCGGAACCGCAACCGGAACCGGTTGCCGCGACTGCGGCCCCGGTCGACATTGCCGCCATCATTGAGGATGATCCCAACCAGATCGTCGCCCCGCCGGCGAAGGCCAAGCGTGGATGGTGGCGTCGTTGACCGGACAGCGCTAGATTGAGGCCGATGAAGACGGGGGCGTCAGTCGTTAGGAGCAAACCTTGACCTGGCTTCCCCGTGTTCTTTCCCGGTTCCTGGCCGCCGCGACCGCCGTCACCCTGACGGTCGCGACGGCCGGACCCGCGGCCGCCCAGAGCGTCATCCGCGACACCGAGATCGAAGGCATCATCCGCGAATGGTCCGACCCGGTGTTCACGGCTATCGGCCTTGAACCATCAGAGATCGAAATCCTGCTGGTCGGTGACAATGAGCTGAACGCCTTTGCCACGCCCGGACGGGTACTCGGCGTAAATACCGGCCTGATCCTCAGAACCCGCAACGCCAATGAACTGCTGGGCGTGATCGCTCACGAGGCGGGCCATATCAAGAACCGCCACACCCTGCGTGACGGCGCGCGCGACGCCGGCATGCAGCCGATGATCATGAGCATGGCGCTGGGGGCCCTCGCCATCGCAGCCGGTGCGCCCTCGGCAGGGGCGGCCCTGTTGGGCTCCAGCTCCTATTTCGGCGCGCTGGGCAGTCTGAAATATATTTCGCAGCAGGAAGGCGAGGCCGACAATTCAGCCGCGCACGCCCTGGATGCCGCCGGGGAATCCGGACGCGGCCTCGTCGAATTCTTCGAGAATTTCCGCTCCCAGGAAGTGTTCTCGGACGCCCGTCGCTACCCCTTCTTCCGCAGCCACCCCCTGTCCTCGGCCCGGATCGAAAACCTGCGCCGACTGGTCAGCGAGGCTCCGAACTACAACCATGTCGACAGCCCCGAGCGGATTGCCCAGCACGCGCTGGTCCTGGCCAAGATCCACGCCTTCATGGACCCGCCCAACCAGACCCTGCGCAGCTATCCGTCCACCGACACCTCGATTCCCGGCCGGTATGCCCGCGCCATCGCCTGGTATCGCGACGGCCAGACCAACCGCGCCCTCGCCGCCGTTGACGCCTTCATCCTCGCACAGCCGGACAACCCCTATTTCTGGGAGCTCAAAGGCCAGATCCTGTTCGAGGAGGCCCGGCCGGTCGAGGCCATTGAGGCCCACCAGCGATCGGTCGACCTTAAGCCGGACGCCCCGCTGCTGCGCATCAACCTGGCCCACGCCCTGCTCGAAACCAGCGACCCGACCCGGCTGGACCAGGCGGTCAGCGAGCTCAAACGCGCCACGGCCCTCGAGAAGGACAACACCCTGGCCTGGCGTCTGCTGTCCCAAGCCTATGCCAGCCAGGGCAAGGATGGCGAGGCCCGGCTGGCCACAGCGGAACTGTATTTCGCCGAAGGCCGTCAGGATCAGGCGACGCAGTTCGCCCTGCGCGCCCGTGACATGCTGCCGCGTGGGTCGATCGAATGGGTCCGCGCCATGGATATCGTCTTTGCCTCCGGGGCGACCCAGGACGACATCGACGCTGCCGACGAACGCTATCGCCGCGACCAGCCCGTGCGGGTCATTCCCGCCGACGCCGGCTGATTCTCTCTTCACAGGACTCCGCATGACCGACGACGCCCCCGCGCCTGCCCCCCAGCCCTCATCGACGAAGACCGGTGCCCTGTTGAGCGGCCACCGGATCGGCCTGGCCGCGCTCGCCGTCTCGGTGGTGGCGCTGGGCCTGGCCGGGGCACCCTATCTGTCCGGCGGGGATTTCGGCGGCCGGGTGCGGGCCTATCTGCTGGCCAATCCCCAGGTCCTGGACGAGGTGGTCCAGGCCCGCGACATCGCCGCCCGCGCAGACCGCACGACCGGAATCAACGCCGCCGTCGCCCGCAATCCGGCGGTCCTGGCTCCCGCAGCCGGCGAGCCGACCTTCGGCCCCGCCGACGCCCGCGTCACCGTCACTGAATTCTTCGACTACCGTTGCCCCTACTGCAAGCAGGCCGCGCCGCAATATCTCGAGGTCATGCGCGCCAATCCCGATGTGCGCTTCGTCTTCCGCGAATGGCCGGTGCTGGATCAGGGCGAGACGGTCACGTCCCAGTATGCCGCGCGCGCGGCGCTGGCGGCCCATGCCCAGGGTAAATATCTCGCGGTCCACCAGGCCCTGATGGCCCAGTCCGCCCTGTCCGTCGACTCCGTCGATCGCATCCTGGTCGCCAACGGCGTCAACCTTGAGCAGGCCCGGGCGACGATGGCCATGGCTGACACCTCTCGCCTGCTGGCCGATATCCATACCGGGGCCGCCGCCATGGGCCTGGAAGGAACACCGACCTTCTTCATCAACGGCAAGGTCACGAGCACCAATGATCCCGCCGGCCTGGCCAGGCTGATTGACGAGGCCAAACGCGGCTAGGACGCCGGTGTCGTCCCCTGCCCCGCCGGATCACCGATCAGTGGTCGTATCAGCGTCGGCAGGCACCCGCTGATCTCGCCATCGAGACAGAGGTCGACGATCCGGTCTTCGTAGTGCCGATAGACCGGTACCAGATGCTCGGGTCGCCACATCGCCGCTGTCCAGAGCCGGCCGGTGGTCTTCTGCGGCACCCCCACGCCATCGCCCGCCAGGGCCCGGGCCATCACTGCAGGCAGTTCCCGCGCATAGATGCCGACCGCACGGCAGGCCAGATCGTGAAGGCCGTCACCCCGGGTCAGGGTCACGCCGCTCTGATGGATGATCGCCCCGCCATCGATGGCCGCCGTGGTTTCATGCAGGGTCATGCCGGTCATCTGCGGCTCCAGCATGTAGGAGGGCCAGAAATGGGTGTGGACGCCGCGATAGGCCGGGGACAGGCCACCATGCGTGTTCCAGAACCGGGCGGGAACGCTGCGCAGCACGGCTTCATCCAGCTTGTGGCAGCCATAGGACACGACGTGGGACGGGCCCTTGTCGACCAGAAAGGCCCGCACCCGGTCACCATTCAGATCGGCGAGGTCCACCGTCAGTCGATCGACCGCCACATCAGCGGGCGACAGGGTACCGAACGCCCCGTGCTCCGCGGCCTCACGCCGCTGGAAGTGCAGATTGAACAGATCGCGCAGAGACGCCGGCACATCGTCGCCGGCCACGGGTACGTGGGGCTCCCGCCGCTCCACGATCCAGCCGGACAACAGACCGGCGCGGGCCAGCTGCTGCACCAGATAGACGTGGCGCGGGTGATCGCCGGTGATGGCGACGACGCTCATCGGCCCGCCGCCATCAGCAGGCCCTCGGCTTCGAGGCGGTCGACCACCGGCATCAGGTCGTCGAGGCTGCAGTCCAGCCGGGCGGCGATGTCGACCATCCGGTGCTCGCCATCACATTCACTGAGCACGGTCAGGATCCGGTTCAGCAGGATACGGCTGTCGACCACCTGATCGGACGACGTGGCCCAGGTGGTCGGGCTGTTGACCGATGGATAGAGACCGCGCCGCCCCAGCTGGGCCTCGCCATACGGGGCCTGGTTGACGAAGACCCCGGCGTATTCGTGCCGACGCAGCAGGGCCTCGATCCGGTCGACGGCATCGACCAGCGGCGCGATACCCATGAAGGCCTTGTCGTCGCCCGAGGTGTGATAGCCGGCATAGTCCCCGTACAGGGTCCGTCCAATCTGGCCCATCGGCAGGTTGAAGCCGGGCGAACAGTACTGGCGCTCGTCCGAGCCGCTGGTCGGTGTGAAGGGCCGCACGACATAGCCTTCGTCCGCGCCGAGTCGGGGCACCAGGGCGTCGAGCGTCGAGGTCCCGCGGCGACTGGTCTTGTAGCTCAGGGTTTCGGCCGGACCACCCAGACAGGTCAGGACCAGACCTGCGGCGAGGTTGTCCCTCAGCTGGTCACCATGCCGGAACAGATAGCAGAGACTGCCGATGGTCTCCGGCGCCAGAACGAACCGGTAGCTGAAGCGCCGCCGCTTCCAGCGCGAAATCCGGTCGAACAGCCCCAGCAGGACAAGCGGCCCGGACAACTCGTTATTGGCGAGGCTGGGATGACACAGATAAGAGCTGAGCATCACCTCGCGGTCGCTCCCACCGGGCAGCACACAATCAGCGAAGTCGACCGCGCCGTCATATTTCCGGCTCTGGATCACCGCGCGATAGCGGCCCGGTTTCAGCGCCTGACGCGCCGCATGCGTCAGGCAGAAGCCCCAGGCGTCACGATAGTAGGTCGTCACATACGGGATCAGATCCGGCTGCTCCGGGATCGAGTGCAGGTGGGGCTGCAGATCGACGAGATCCAGCTCGACATCGACCGGGATGGAATAGTTGACCGCCTCCACGTTGGAGCGGTCGCTGTCGGCGATGACCTCGCCGTCCGGCCCGGTCAGGACTGCGCGGGTCAGCGCCCATTCCGGGGGCACGATCCAGTCGAACACCGCCGTGCCGCTGGCGACCCGGTCCCGACGCAGCGGCATATATTCGCCGAAGACGTCGAGACTTTCGCGCAGGCCCGGACCGGTAATGCTGCGGGTGATCGGGAACAGCCGGTCGAACAGACCCGAAAAGAATTCCGGCTCCGCCGAGTCGATCGCCGTCAATCCGGGTACGGGCGCGGTCTGGAGCATGACTCCCGGATACAGGAGGGGCCTGAGTCGACCAACCGCGCGATCAGGCCCCGGCCAGGGTCATCTCGCCACCGATCCACTCCCGATGCGCGTGTTGCAGCGCCTCGGCCGCAGCCTGCTCATGACCCAGCGCCGCCTCGGCCTGCGACAGCACGAAATAGCTGTACGGGTCGTTGGGCCAGTCCTTGAGCAGTTCCTCGACCTTGGCCTTGGCCCCCGCGGCGTCACCGCCCGCCAGCATGGCCGCGGCCAGACTGCGACGCGTCGGATACCAGATCGCCGGAGGATCCCCGCCCTCGTCGCCGTCCTCGGCCTGAATGGCCGCGGCCCGGGTGAAGGCCGCGATCGCGGCCTCGCTATTGCCTTCGATCATCGCGGCCCGCCCCTCGAGCACGCGCTGGAACAGTTCCGTAAAACTGACCCGCCCCTCAGCCATCGGGCCGGTGGCGAAAGCCGGAGCCTCACGGATCGCCCGGATCGCCGCCACCTCGGCGCGGACCGCGACGGCGTCGCCACGCCGGCTGGCGGCCTCGCCCCGACCATAGCGCCAGCTGACGCGCTGCAGGGGATTGGCCGCCGACGGCTCCTTCAGCGCCTCGACCTGGGCCTGCGACCCGAAACGGCCGTACAGGGCATAGGCGTCATTGGCGGTGATCTGACGCCACAGGTTGTCGGCCGGAATGTCGTCAAACACGGTCAGGAACCAGTCGGCCAGCTTCAGCCCCTCGTCCGCTCCCCCGGCCATCAGGGCACCGCCCATGCCGAAATGGATATTGTGGCCGTGCAGCGGCATGCCGGGCACACCGCCCGGCGGGAAGGCCTTGCCGTCATACTGCCGATCCAGCGCCACCGCGGCGATGTTGGACATCATCGCATCGCGATAGCGACCAACCCGGAAGAAGGTGTGGGACGGCATATGCACCAGATGGCTGGCCCCCGGGGCCAGTTCGGCCAGCCGTTCGCCATAGGGAATGGCCTTGTGCGGGTCGGCCGACCATTCGGTCAGATGGATATAGAGATGGATAGCCCCCGGATCGTCCGGGGCCTTGGCCAGTGCCGCCTCCAGAATGGTCATGGCGCGGGCGATGCCCGGATCCTTGGGCGTGCCGTCCTTGTTCCACCAGTCCTCGGCCTTGAGCATCCAGGCATCGGCAGCAATGGTCGCCAGGTTGACGTCGTCGGGATTGTCGCGCGCCAGCCGGTCCATCACCCGGGCGAACCGGTCGGGTCGGCTGGCCTTGCGGCCCGAATAGCGCTGAATCAGGCCGTCGATCATCCGACGTTGCGGCAGCGACGCGTCACGGGCCAGTCGACGGGCGTCGCGGGCGATCTTCAGGGCGGCGGGATCGACCGCCTCGTCGGTTCCGCCACCGTTGAGATTGGGGCCCATCGCCCAGGCCTCGCCCCAGGCACACATGCCGCAGGACGGATCGAGCAGCCGCGCCTTCTGGAAGGCCCGCACCGATTCCGTATGCTGGAAGGCCCAACGCAGCTGAATCCCGTAGTTGAACCAGGCCTGGGCCTCGGGGCTGGCATCCACCACCATATGGCTGGAGCCGATCCCCGGCACCATGACCATGTCGACGACCGGGGCCCCGGCCGCGACATCATAGGGACGATTGGCGTCGCCGCAGATCGAGGGATTTTCGATCAGGTCGCGAACCACCCGGTCGGCCGTGGCATCGGCCACAGCCGCAGGTCCAACCATGACGGCAGCCAGGGCCACCCCCGCCAGAAGCATCGGTCGCATGCGTAGTCCCCCCCACCGTTTCACCCACCATGCCCCGAGACCGCCGTTAGGCCAAGCCTCGGCCGGATCGGCAGATGGCTAGATCAGGCCGCCGAGCGGCGATGAGGGATCCGCGTACAGGCGTTTGGCCATCCGACCGGCCAGATAACCCTGCCGCCCGGCAATCACCGCATGCTTCATCGCCGACGCCATCAGGATCGGATCCTTCGCCCCGGCGATGGCCGTGTTCATCAGCACCGCGTCGCAGCCCAGTTCCATGGCCAGGGTCGCATCCGAGGGCGTGCCGACGCCGGCGTCGACCAGGACCGGGACGGTGGCCTGTTCAACGATCAGCCGGACATTGACCCGGTTCTGGATGCCCAGCCCCGAACCGATCGGGGCGGCGGCGGGCATGATGGCGGCGGCCCCGGCCTCTTCCAGCCGTTTGGCCATGACCACGTCATCCGTGCAGTAGACCATGACGTCGAAGCCGTCCTTGACCAGCAGGTCCAGCGCCCGCAGCGTCTCGACCATGTCGGGATACAGATGGGGCGTGTTCGAAAGCACCTCCAGCTTGACCAGGTCCCAGCCCCCGGCCTCGCGCGCCAGTCGCAGGGTGCGGACGGCGTCCTCGCCGGTGAAACAGCCGGCCGTATTGGGCAGATAGGTGAACCGGTCAGGCTTCACGTAATCGACCAGCATGGGCTGGGACGGGTCCGACAGATTGACGCGGCGCAGGGCCACGGTGACGATCTCGGCCCCTGCGGCCTCGGCCGCCGCAGCGTTCTGGGCATAGTCGGCGTATTTGCCGGTGCCGACGATCAGTCGCGACGAAAAGGTGCGACCGGCGACGGTCCATGTATCCTGGGGCGTGGTCATGGCACTGACCTAGTCTTCACAGCCGCGTCGGGGAAGCAGCAGGGCAACGGAAATTCACCCGCCCCCGACGAATTGCACCAGTTCGATGCGGTCGCCCTCGCTCAGCGCCGTCCCGCCATGCAACGAGCGCGGCACGATGGCCAGGTTCCGCTCGACCGCCACCTTGCGCGGGTCGAGACCCAGTTCCGTAACGAGGTCCAGGACGGTAAGCGCGGTCACCGTCCGGTTATCGCCGTTGACTTGAATGCGCATGTCGTTAGGTCAACCTTATCTCCGGTACGGTTTGACCCGCGCCGTCCGTCCGCTAAAAGACCGCCCCGGCCGAGGCGGTCGGTCCCTGTTTGTCAGAGCGAATGCCCGGAACACTCACCCTCTACGTCCTGAACGGTCCCAATCTCAACCTGCTGGGGGTTCGGGAGCCCGAGGTCTATGGTCGCGAGACCCTGGCTGACGTGCAGGCGCGCTGCGAGTCGGCCGCTGATGGAGCCCGGGTCGTCTTCCGCCAGACCAACCATGAGGGCGAACTGATTGACTGGGTCCAGGAGGCCCGCGAACAGGCCTCGGCCCTGGTCATCAACCCGGCTGGCTACAGCCACACCTCGGTGGCCCTGCTGGACGCCCTGAAGACCCTGACGATCCCGATCGTCGAATGTCATCTCTCGAACCCGGCGGCGCGCGAGCGTTTCCGGCATCGTTCCTTCGTTTCGCCGGTCGCGACCGGCGTGGTTTCGGGCTTCGGCCCTTTCAGCTACGAACTGGCCGTGAAGGCCGCCCTGAATCTGGTGCACGACAAGGCATCAGCTCCGGGCCGTTCGCCCAACGCATAAGAAGAAGAGGCACACTCGTATGGCCGACGCCCCCAAGAAATCCGCAGCCAAGCTGGACAATGAGCCGGTCGGTGAGATCGACACCAGCCTGGTCCGCCAGCTGGCCGACATCCTGAATGACACCAGCCTGACCGAGATCGAGGTCGAGCGCGGTGAGCTGCGCATCCGCGTCGCCCGTGAGCTGACCATGGCCGCTCCGGTCCAGTACGCCGCCGCCCCGGCCCCGATGGCCCAGGCTGCCGCCCCGGCTGCGCCGGTTTCGATGCCGTCTGATCCGGCCACCATCGTTGCCAAATCCGGCGAGGAGGTGAAATCGCCGATGGTCGGTACCGCCTATCTGCGTCCGGCCCCCGAGGCCGACACCTTCGTCTCGGCCGGCGACAAGGTCCGCAAGGGCCAGACCCTGCTGATCGTCGAGGCGATGAAGACGATGAACCCGATCCAGGCTCCGCGCGACGGCGTGGTCAAGGAGGTCCTGGTCGGCGATGCCCAGCCGGTCGAATACGGCGAGGCGCTCGTCGTGCTCGAGGCCCAGGGCTGAGCATGTTCACCAAGGTCCTGATCGCCAACCGCGGCGAAATCGCGCTGCGGATTCATCGCGCCTGCAAGGAGATGGGTATCTCCACCGTCGCCGTGCACTCCGAAGCTGACCGTGGGGCCATGTGGGTCCGGCTGGCCGACGAGAGCGTGTGCATCGGCCCGGCCCCGGCGGCCAAGAGCTATCTGAACATCCCGTCGATCATCGCCGCCGCCGAGATCACCGGGGCCCAGGCCATCCACCCCGGCTACGGCTTCCTGAGCGAAAACGCGCGCTTCGCCGAGATCGTCGAGGCCCACGGCATGACCTTCATAGGGCCCAAGCCCGAACACATCCGGGTCATGGGCGACAAGATCACCGCCAAACAGACGGTCAAGGCGGCGGGTATCCCCTGCGTGCCGGGCTCGGACGGTGGCGTGGCCACGGTTGAGGACGCCATCAAGGCCTCGAAATCCATCGGCTTCCCGCTGATCGTCAAGGCTGCCTCGGGCGGTGGCGGACGCGGCATGAAGGTCGCCCTGACCCCCGACGACCTGGCCGAGGCGGTGCAGACCGCCCAGTCCGAGGCCGCTGCGGCCTTCGGTGACGGCACCGTCTATCTGGAACGCTATCTGCAGAAGCCGCGCCATATCGAGATCCAGGTCGTCGCCGACAGCCACGGCAATGTCGTCCACCTGGGCGAGCGCGACTGTTCGCTGCAGCGCCGCCACCAGAAGATGATGGAAGAGGCCCCCTCGCCCGCCCTGTCAGCGAAAGAGCGCGCCGCCATCGGCGCGACCGTCAACAAGGCCATCGCCTCCATCGGCTATCTCGGCGTCGGCACGATCGAATTCCTGTGGGAGAACGGCGAGTTCTTCTTCATCGAGATGAACACCCGCCTGCAGGTCGAGCACCCCGTCACCGAGATGATCACCGGGGTCGATCTGGTGCGTGAACAGATCCGCATCGCCGCCGGCGAACCCCTGTCCTTCACCCAGGACCAGGTCAGCTTCCACGGCCACGCGATCGAATGCCGCATCAATGCCGAGAATGCGGAGACCTTCACCCCGTCGCCGGGCACCATCACCGACTTCCATGCCCCCGGCGGGCTGGGCGTGCGGCTGGATAGCGCCATCTACACCGGCTATGCGATCCCGCCCTACTACGACAGCCTGATCGGCAAGCTGATCGTGCACGGTCGTGACCGGGCCGAATGTGTCGCCCGCCTCAAGCGTAGTCTGGGCGAGATGGTCATCGGCGGCATCGACACCACCATTCCCCTGTTCCAGAAGCTGCTGCAGGAGCCGGACATCCTGTCGGGCGACTACGACATCCACTGGCTGGAAAACTGGGCCAAGCGCCAGTCCGGACAGGGCTGACGGCGGCCGACGAACCCGCGACGCCGGAGGATCGGATGACTGAACCGGATTTCAGTGTCTCCGATCCATTCGGCGGTTTCGGGCCGCAACAACTGCTGCGCTGCTATGCGGACGGCGTCTTTCCGATGGGCGAGACGCGCGACGATCCGCGCATCTTCCTGGTCGAGCCTGACCAGCGCGGGGTCATCCCGCTGGACCGGTTCCACATCCCCACCCGCCTGCGCCGCACCGTGCGAAGCGAGCCCTTCGAGGTGCGGGTCGACACAGCCTTTGCCGATGTGCTGGACGCCTGCGCGGCCGCCGGCACCGGGCGCGAGGACACCTGGATCAACGGGCCGATCCGGCGCCTGTATCTGGAACTGTTCGCCGGGGGTCACGCCCACAGCATCGAATGCTGGCACGAGGAAAATCTGGTCGGCGGTCTGTACGGGGTAACCCTGGGCGGGGCCTTCTTCGGCGAGAGCATGTTCAGCCGCGAGACCGACGCTTCAAAGGTGGCGCTGGTGCATCTGGTGGCCCGTCTCAAACAAGGCGGCTGGACGTTGCTGGATACCCAGTTCCTGACCGGGCACCTGGCCCAGTTCGGCGCGGTGGAAACACCCCAGGCCGCCTATCTGAGACTGTTGAAGCCCGCCCTGAAGGTGGTCCCCGACCAGTCCGCCCTGACCCGCGCGCTCGGCGGGGCCGTTGCCGTGACCTATGCCTTGCAGGAAACGACCCAGGCGTCGAACACCGGGTGCTGAAGGCCGTTGACCGCCGGAGACGAGGCGAACATCCAGCCCCGGAAAATCTGGCGCAGCTCGGTGCCCGGCAGGGTCCCGCGCGGCTGCAGACTGACCTCGACATAGGCGATGGCGTCTTCGGTCAGCTCGTCCGGCGCTGACATTTCGCAGGCGCGGACCTTGAAGATCACGGTGTTGTTGAAGCGCACGGGCCGGCCACCGACCTCGACCTCGAACCGCATGGTCTCGGCGGTGACCTTGTCGATCGCCTGAATCACGGCAATGGGGCGGCGCTGTCGGGGGGCCGGGACCGTGGGTTCGTCGGTCCTGGACGTGACCTCCGAGACCTCGGCCACCGGTTCGGGCTCGTCCACGGGGGCGGCCTTTTCCTCGACACGCGGTGCCACGGCAACGGGGGGCGTGATGACCGGGACCGGCGTGGCGGGGGCCGGCGCGCCCGCAGGAGCAGATTCGACGGGGGCCGGGGCTGCCGGTCGCGAGGGCGTCTGGCGCAACAGATCAGCGACGGTTTCAGGGGCCGGCGTGGCGTCCTGCGGCACATCCAGCCGTGCGCCCGCGTCGACGGCACCGGAGCCCATCAGGGCCACGACGGCCACACCGCCAAGGACCAGCCCGCGATGGATCATTCGGGTTTCCACGGCTCATAGTCGCCGGTGGCGGCCGGACGCTGACCTTCAGCGGCCATGGAGCCTTGCGGCAACCACGCCATCGGAGTCCCGGTCAGATTGGGGATGTGGTCGCGCTCCCACGCGCGACGCGGCAGCGGTTCAACGGTCGGCGGCTCTTCAAAGGTGTAGTGCAGCCAGCCATGCCAGTCGGGCGAAACCTTGGTGGCCTCGGCATAGCCGTCATAGATGACCCACCGGCGCTTGCGGCCGTCATAGCTGACGTTGTCGCGCGATTGATAGTAGCGGTTGCCGTGTTCGTCGGCACCGACCAGAACGCCGCGCTTGGCCACGGTGAACAGGGTCCCGATCGTCGCCCCGTTCCACCAACCGAAAATCCTGCTCAGCACGTCCACGCACCCGTATCTTTCGACGCACGGGGAGGTCCGGCGACGCTGGCGCGATCATAGAAACCGGCGGGCCGTCCGTCCAGCACAAGCCGCGACCGGGTCAGATCAATATGTTGGGGGTAACACTGCTCTTGCACGCTAGATTTATTGCGGGAGCCCGGAAACATCTTCTAGGGTCAGGACTACGCCACCCAGGATCGCCGCATGCGCTTCATGGCCCGCTTCGCCGCCCTGGCGACGACCGCCACCGCCACCACACGGGAGATCGAGCGCGCGAACCGGATCGATTCGGTCCTCGCGCCAACCGATTGGACCGATGTGCGCATCGAGGCCTGGCTGGACTGGGCCGATGCGCAGCCGGACGCCCCCTACAGCCCGGACGACTGGCTGGACGGCGCAATCGATGCCTGGGCCGCCCGTATCGCCGCCCGCGGACTGAAGCTGGGCCTGTTCACCCGCGCCATGGCCGAGGCCTTCGCCGGGGAACTGTGCGCCACTATCCGTCTGGGACTCGTGGCACCGACCCTTCCCGACCAAAGCGCGCCGGTCGAGCCGCTGAACCTCTCCGATCCCGACGCCCGCCTGTATTTGTCGGACGTCGTCGCCTCCCGCCGCTGCGACAGGCTGGCCCCCGCAGCCGTCGAGACCGCCTCTGTGGCCCTCAATGCCGTCGCGGATGCCGTGCTGCGCTGCGAGGGACCGCGCGAGGATTGCGCAGATCCGTCGCGCAATCCGGCCCTGGCCCGCGTCGCCCTGGCGGCGCGCCGCGCCGGCGCGGCTGATGCCGACATCGTGCGGGCTATCGCGGGTGAACGGTTCGACGTCCGGACACGCTCCACGCCGGTGCGGGCCCCGCTGGTTGCCTGCGCCGCCCGCGACAAGGTTGCCGCAGGTGCGGCCGAGGCCGTGGTCGCGGCCGACGCCTCCCTCGACGGCGATTTGATCCTGACCTTCGCGACCACCGATGCGGTCCGGCTGAGCCAGACGGCGCGCGCCGGCGGGGCCCTGCTGTATCTACCGGCCATCGCCACCCTGCCTGGCGGTTGCAGCGACGAAAACCTGAGCGCTCTCGCTCAGCTCTGGACCGTCGCCCTCGACCTGGCCGGTTCCGGAACGGCGATTGCCCTGGGCCTGTCAGGTCTGGCCGATCTGGTGGTGGCCGACCCTGGCAGTGGACCGTCCGCTGATGTCGAGATCGGACGAATCGGCGAACGAATCGCCCGAGCCATGACCACGGCCTCGATCGACCTGGCCCAGTCGCGCAGCCTCAAGGGGAGCGAAGACGCCCGGGCCGCAGACGGTGCCTTGCGGCGGCACACGGCCCTGTCGTTGTTCGTCGACGACGCCGATGCGGCGTTGCGTCTGGGGGCCAGCCCGTTTTCGGCCACCGACCATTATCAAACCGGCGACGGCGAAATCGCCCGACGCCTGCGCCCCTCACTGGCGACCGCCATCGCCAATGCGGATGGTGACGTCGAAGCCGCAGAGCGCCATCTGTTCGGCCACCGGACCTTGGCCGGAGCCCCGGGCTTCGACCATGCGACCCTGCGCGGTCTGGGGTTCACGGATGTCGAACTGGAGGCGCTGGAGAGCGCGCTCATCGAGGCCGCCGATTTCCCCGACGTGTTCCGGGCCCCGGTGCTGGATCCCGGCTTCCTGAGTGATGTGCTGGGGGTGTCCGGGCCTGCGGTCCCCGACCTGCTGACCCGTCTGGGTGTGGACACTGAAGCCGTCGACGAGGCCCGTGCCTGGGTGTTCGGCCACGGCACGCTGGTGGGCTGGCCCGCCGCGCCCGAACCCCTGCACGCCGTGCTGGACGATCCCGACGGTTTCGAAGCCGAACTCCGGACCGCCCTGGAGCCGTACAGCGAGGCCCCGGACGTCGCGCTCCGGATCGTCGACTGGCGTGCGACCCCGGCCGAAGTGATGGCCCTGCTGGCCGAAGCCGCGCGAAGCGGGCAGCGCGCCATCCGTCTGCGTCGCGGCCCGCCGCCTGCAGGCCCCCTGCTGACCCTGCCGGAAACCGAGGCCCCGTCCGCCCGCAGGCCCGAGCCCGAAGCCCGGGCCGTGGAACGGGTGGTCGAGAAGGTCGTCGAGCGGGACCGGACCCGCCGCAAACTACCCGACCGCCGCAAGGGCTATATCCAGAAGGCCGCCGTCGGCGGCCATAAGGTCTATATCCACACCGGCGAATATGACGACGGCGAGCTGGGCGAGATATTCATCGACATGCACAAGGAAGGGGCCGCCTTCCGCAGCGTGATGAACAATTTCGCCATCGCCATCTCGATCGGCCTGCAATACGGCGTGCCGCTGGACGAATTCGTCGATGCCTTCGTCTTCACCCGGTTTGAACCCGCCGGACGGGTCACCGGCAATGACTCGATCCAGTCGGCGACCTCGATCCTGGACTACATCTTCCGGGAACTGGGCGTGTCCTATCTGGACCGCCATGAACTGGCCAATGCCGGGGCGGACCAGTTGAACGCCGATGGCCTCGGCTCGGGCAAGAGCCACGACATCGAGGCCGTGCCGGCTGCGCGCTTCATTTCCAAGGGTTTCGCCCGCGGCACCACCCCCGACAATCTGGTGGTTCTGCCGTTCGGACAGAAGCGAGACACGACCCCGGCCCCGGCAAACGCGCCGACCGAGGCGGTCGCCTGCCCCGCCTGCGGCGATTTCACCCTGCAGCAGCGCGGTGCGGGCTGGATCTGCGACACCTGCGGTGTAGCCCCGTCCATGCAGGGATAGGTAAGAACCTGAGCGCTATACTGGTCCGCGTCTTGCATCGCACGACGTCAAAGACCGGAGAGACTCCCGCCATGAAGCCGTTCCTGACCGCCCTCGCCGTCCTGGCCGTTGTGGCCACCGCCGCGCCCGCCCTCGCCCAGAACGCCAGCCAGATTGCGCGCGTGCGTGGCGGAGCGAGCTGCCCGGGGTGCAATCTGTTCCAGGGCGATTTCGGCGGGATGGAGGCGCGCGGCCTCAATTTGTCCGGGTCGCGCCTCCGCCAGGCGAACCTCAGTCTGACCGTGATGAACCGGACCCGGTTCGCCAACACAGACATGCGCGACGTCGACGCCTATGGCGCGGTTTTTTCGAGCAGCAATTTTTCCGGGGCCAATCTGACCAACGCCAGCTTTGTCGGGGCCTATCTGGAAGGCTCGAATTTCGCGCGCGCCACCCTGAACGGCACCAATTTCTCGGGCGCGCAACTGGCCCGCGCAACCGGCCTGACCCAGGGGCAGCTGAACCAGGCCTGCGGCGATGCCTCCACAATTCTGCCGTCCGGACTTCGCATTCCCGCCTGCTGAGAGTCGCCTTCCTTACAGCGATTTAAGTAGGGACATCACGCCTTTGGGGTCATTGAGATCGGGTGTTCCAGTTCAGCCTGCCCTTCATTCGTCGCCTCTCGACCGTCAGCCTCACCGCCGGGGCTGCCATCGGTGCGATGATGCTGGCCACACCGGCCGCCGCTGAAGTCCGGTTTCTTCTTCAGGACCGGGACATCGCCCGGATGGTTTCACTGGGCGGGTCCTGCAATCGCTGCGAACTGTCCGGGCGCAATCTGTCAGGCGCGACCTTCACCGGAGCGTCCTTCGTCAACGCCACCCTGGTCGGCACCAATCTGCGCGGTGCCGAGATGGTCGGGTCCAATTTCAGTGGCAGCGACTTCAGCCGGGCCGACCTCATCGGTGCCGGGATCCTGGGGGCGAATTTCACCGGGGCGAATTTCACTGACGCCAGCCTGATGGGGATCGAGGCCACAGGGGCGACCCTGGTGCGGACTCGCCTGAACGGAGCCAACCTGTCGGGTTCGGAAATGTCCGGTGCCAACATGAACGGGGCCATTCTGATTCGCGCCAATTTCAGCGGCGCTGAAGTGAGGGGGGCGACCCTGGCCAATGTCGATGCGCGGTCAGCGAATTTCAGCAACGCCGAGATCGATGCGTCCAACCTGTCACGGGGCGATTTCCGGTCGGCCTCGTTCCGGGACGCATCACTGGATGGAGCCCGGCTGCTGAACGGCCGGTTCGCCAGCGCCGACTTCTCAAATGCGTCGCTGAACCGGACGGACATCCGGAGTACCGATCTGTCTGAAGTCCGAGGTCTGACCCAGAGTCAGGTCAGTCGAGCCTGCGGCGATGGCGAGACCCGCCTGCCGGCGGGCTTGTCCGTGAGAACCTGTCGCGGGGTCTCGATCATGCGCGCGCCTGCGCCACCGGCCCCGCCGTCGCCACCGGTGCCGCCGCGCCGTAATTTCGCGATGGCTGCCGGCGACTAACGGATCCGTCAGCCCTTGAGCGGCAGGCTCGGACGAATGTGCAGTTCCTTGTACTGACGCTCCTCGGCATCCGACGGGGCGTTCATCAGCAGGTCCTGGCCCTGCTGGTTCAGCGGGAAGGCGATGACCTCGCGGATGGCGGTCTGATTGGCCAGCAGCATGACGATGCGATCGATACCCGGGGCCAGGCCGCCGTGCGGCGGGGCACCGAAGCGGAAGGCATTCAGCATGCCGCCGAACTGTTCCTCGACCACGGCGGCGTCATAGCCGGCGATATCGAAGGCCTTGAGCATGATCTCGGCCTTGTGGTTCCGGATGGCGCCCGAGCACAGCTCATAGCCGTTGCAGACGATGTCGTACTGGTAGGCGCGGATAGTCAGCGGATCCTGGGTTTCCAGCGCCTCCAGCCCGCCCTGGGGCATGGAGAAGGGGTTGTGGCTGAAGTCGACCTTCTTCTCTTCTTCCGACCATTCGAACATCGGGAAGTCGACGATCCAGCAGAATTTGAACTGCGCCTCGTCGATCAGCTTCAGCTCGGTGCCCACGCGGGTGCGGGCGAGGCCGGCGAATTTGGCGAAGGTCGCGGGCAGGCCGGCGGCGAAGAAGGCCGCATCACCCTTGCCCAGACCCAAGGCCGTCATCAGGACGTCGGTCGGCTCCTGCCCCAGGTTCTTGGCGATCGGACCGCCCCAGGCCTGCTGGTCATCGGACCAGAAGATATAGCCGAGGCCCGGCTGGCCCTCACCCTGGGCCCAGCTGTTCATCCGGTCGCAGAAGGCGCGGCTGCCTCCGGTCGGGGCCGGAATGGCCCAGACGGCGTTCTTGTCGTCGCCGGCGAGGATCTTGTTGAACAGGCCGAAGCCGCCGTCGCGGAAATGCTCCGACACGTCCTGCATCTTGATCGGGTTGCGGGTGTCCGGCTTGTCGGTGCCGTACCACTTCATCGACTGCGCGAACGTCAGGCGCTCGAAGCCCTTGTGCTCCAGGCTCTGGTCAAAATCGTTGGTGAAGGTGTGAGGCTGGTCGATCGGCGAGACTGGCTTGCCGTCGGCAAACTCCTCGAACACGCCATGCATGACCGGCTCGATGGCCGCGAAAACATCCTCTTGCGTGACGAAGCTCATCTCGACGTCGAGCTGGTAGAACTCCAGCGAACGGTCGGCGCGCAGGTCCTCGTCGCGGAAACAGGGGGCGATCTGGAAATAGCGGTCAAAGCCCGAGACCATCAGCAGCTGTTTGAACTGCTGCGGGGCCTGCGGCAGGGCGTAGAATTTGCCCGGGTGCAGACGTGAGGGCACCAGGAAGTCCCGCGCACCCTCGGGGCTGGAGGCGGTCAGGATCGGCGTCTGGTACTCGAGGAAGCCCTGACCAACCATGCGCTGACGGATCGAGGAGATCACCCGCGAACGCAGGACGATATTCTTGTGCAGGGTCTCGCGACGCAGATCGAGATAGCGGTGCTTGAGGCGGATTTCCTCGGGATATTCCGGCTCGCCAAAGACCGGCAGCGGCAGTTCGGCGGCCTCGGACAGGACCTCGACAGCCTTGACCTGGATCTCGATCTCGCCGGTCGGCAGGTTGACGTTCTTGGTCTCGGACGAACGGGCCACGACCTCGCCATCGATCTTGATGACGCTCTCGGCCCGCAGCCGTTCAACGGCGGCAAAGCCCGGCGTTTCCGGATGCAACACCAACTGGGTCAGTCCGTAGTGGTCGCGCAGGTCGATGAACAGCAGGCCGCCGTGATCGCGCTTGCGATGGATCCAGCCGGACAGGCGAACGGCCGAGCCGGCGTCGGAAGCGCGCAGAGCGCCGCAGGTGTGTGAGCGATAGGCGTGCATGAGGGCGTTCGTCTTGGAAAACGGCTGTGAAACAGCGAAAATTTAGAGGGCCGGAAGGGCGCATTATCCCCCCCGAAAGTCAAGGTGGAGGCCGGGTGATCCGCCATCCACAGCCGCCGCGCTTTGTCCACGACCGCCAGGTCGGACGCATACGCGCCCGCAGACCAATCTGCTATGGGTTGGTGATGCACCCTCCGGTCCGCCGCGATCAGTTGAAACTGCCCCTCCAGCGGGACGTCCCGGCGGGGGCGGCTGAGTTCGTGCGTTCACCCAGTAATACCGAGGCGATGGCGGTCCTGGAGCGCTGGCCGGCCGGCGGCGAGCAGGTGCTGGCGCTGTTCGGCCCCGCTGGATGCGGCAAGAGCCATCTGGCCGGAATCTGGGCCGAGCGGGTTGGGGCCATAGCCCTGCACGGGGCTGAGGCTGGCCTGGCCGACCCCCTGGAACTCGAGGGCCGCCCCGTCCTGCTGGACCGCGCCCAGGACGCCGATGACGAGACCCTGTTTCACCTGATAAACCTGGCCCAGTCCGGCGGCGGGGCCCTGTTGCTGGCCTCGCGTCCGCCCCCTCGCGCCTGGAAAACCGCCCTGCCCGATCTGCGTTCGCGTCTGGACGTGATCCGGGTCGTCAGCCTGCAGGAGCCCGACGACACCGTGCTGGCCGCCATTCTCCGGGCTCGCTTCGCCGCGCGCAGCATCACCCCGGCCGATGAGTTGATCGACTATCTGGTGCGGCGTATCGACCGGTCGGCCGCCGCCGTGGAATCGGTGGTCGACCGGCTGGACGCCGAACACCGGCCGGTGACCCGGGCCCTGGCCCGGCAGGTGCTGGATTCCGACGAGGCTACAGGCGAACTGTTCGACTGACCTCCGCTCCCCCGCCGGCATGACGCTTCCACGAAATTTCCGGGCGTTCGGGGGCCGGAATTATGCTGGACGCTTGCAGCCGTCGCACCCCCGCGTCAGAACCGGACCATGACAGAGATCGGCGCCATCAGGGATACGACCACCGGCGAGGAGGTCCCGTCTTCGCGGGCTCCGCAGATGGCCTTGTCCGAGGAATTGATTGCCTCTCCCGAGCGCTTCTTCAACCGGGAGATTTCCTGGCTGAAATTCAACAGCCGGGTGCTGGAGGAAGCTGCCAACCCTGCCCATCCCCTGCTCGAGCGGCTGCGGTTCCTGTCGATCTCGGCCAACAACCTCGATGAATTCTTCATGACCCGCGTGGCGGGGCTGAAGGGTCAGGTGCGCGAGCGGGTGCGGGTGGTGTCGGCGGACGGCCTGACCCCGGCCGAAACGCTGGAAAAGGTCAATGTCGCCGCAGGGGCCCTGATGGACGAACAGCAGAGACGCTGGCGCAAACTGCGCAAGGAGCTGACCGTCGCCGGGATCGAGGTTGTCGATGCGAACCGGATCACCAAGACCGAGCGGGAACGGCTGGAGCCGGAATTTCTCAACCGTCTGTTCGCCGTGCTGACCCCGATGGCCATCGATCCGGCCCACCCCTTCCCCTTCCTGCCCAATCTGGGCTTCTCGCTGGCACTGAAACTCAGGCGTCGGCGGGACAATCGCACCCTCTATGCCCTGGTGCCCGTGCCGACCCAGGTGAAGCGGTTCTGGCCGCTGGCTACGGACGGCCGTTCGACCCCGGGCAAGCGCCGGTTCGTGACGCTGGAAAGCCTGCTGATGATCTTCATCGATCATCTGTTTCCCGGCTGCGACATCCTGGAACGCGGCGTGTTCCGCCTGATCCGCGATTCGGACATCGAGATCGAGGAAGAGGCCGAGGACCTGGTCATGGAATTCGAGGAGGCGCTGAAACAGCGTCGCCTGGGTTCGGTGGTCCGGATCAAGATCGAAGCCGGCATGCCCGCCGACCTGCGCACCTTCATCACCGATGAGTTGAATGCCGCGCCGCGCGATATCGTTCTGGTCGCCGGCATGCTGGGACTGTCGCAGGTTTCGGACCTGATCCCGGCCGGTCATCCGGACCTGAAATTCCCCGGCTACGAGCCCCGCTATCCCGAGCGGGTGCGCGACAACGGCGGCGACATCTTCGCGGCCGTGCGCGAGAAAGACATGCTGATCCACCACCCGTTCGAGAGCTTCGACGTGGTGGTGCAGTTTCTGCGTCAGGCGGCTCGCGACCCCAATGTCATCGCCATCAAACAGACCCTGTACCGGACCTCCAAGGACAGCCCGATCGTCGGGGCCCTGATCGAGGCGGCCGAGAACGGCAAGAACGTCACCGCCCTGGTCGAGATCAAGGCCCGGTTCGACGAAGAGGCCAATCTGCGCTGGGCCCGGGCGATGGAGCGGGCGGGCGTCCACGTCGTCTTCGGCTTCGTCGAATACAAGACCCACGCCAAGCTCAGCATCGTCGTCCGGCGCGAGGGCGACGGCCTGAAGACCTACTGCCATTTCGGCACCGGCAACTATCACCCGGTCACGGCCCGGATCTACACAGACCTGAGCCTGTTCTCCTGCGATCCGGTGCTGGGCCGCGACGCCACCCGGGTATTCAACTACATCACCGGCTATGCTCAACCTGACGAGCTGGAAGCCCTGATCGTCTCGCCGCTGAATATGAAGGCCAAGCTGGTCGAAATGATCGGCAAGGAGATGGCGGCGGCGGCCAGGGGCAAGCCCGCGGCCATCTGGGCCAAGATGAACTCCCTCGTCGATCCCGAAATCATCGACGCCCTGTACCGGGCCAGTCAGGCCGGCGTGCGCATCGAACTGGTGATCCGCGGCATCTGCTGCCTGAGGCCGGGCGTTGTCGGCCTTTCAGAGAACATCCGGGTCAAGTCGATCGTCGGCCGCTTTCTGGAGCACAGCCGCATCGTCGCCTTCGCCAACGGCCACGACCTGCCGCACGACAAGGCCCGGGTCTATATCTCCTCGGCCGACTGGATGAACCGCAACCTGGACCGTCGCGTCGAGCTGATGACCCCGGTCCGCAACGCCACGGTCCACGATCAGGTGCTGGACCAGATCATGGTCGCCAATCTGAAGGACGACACCCAGAGCTGGGTGCTCGACTCCGGCGGCGACTATCACCGGGTGAAGCCGGTCGACCCGGAACGGCCTTTCTCGGCCCACAAATATTTCATGACCAACCCCAGCCTGTCGGGACGCGGCCGCAAGGTGAAGAACCGGCCGCGCGAGCTGCATTTCGACGATCGTCGCAAATGACCGAATTCGGGGACCCGGCAAACCCGCCCCGGGACATCGCCGTCATCGATATCGGGTCCAACTCGGTGCGTCTGGTCCTTTACCGGCTGGAAGGCCGGGCCATCTGGACCGTCTTCAACGAAAAGGTTCTGGCCGGGCTGGGACGCGATCTGGCCACGACCGGCCGACTGTCAGAAGACGGCGTCACCGCCGCCCTCGCCGCGTTGAAGCGGTTCGCCGCGGTCATCGAGGGGGTTCGACCGTCCCACACCTTCATCGCCGCCACCGCCGCTGTGCGCGACGCTGAGGACGGACCTGACTTCTGCGGACAGGTTGCGGCCGAAACCGGTCTCAAGGTGCGGGTCCTGACCGGGGCGGAAGAGGCACATTTCTCCGCCCTCGGCGTTCTGGCCGGCATTCCCGACGCGGAAGGGATCACGGCCGACATGGGTGGGGCCAGCCTCGAACTGGCGCGGATCAAGGATGGCGTGGTCTCCCCCGGCATCACCCTGCCGCTCGGCCCGTTCGCCCTGGCCGATCCGAAAGGCTTTGACGCCGGTCGGTTGCGCGACACCATCGCCAAGCGACTGAAGGCCGCCGGCGACTATCGCGGCGACCATCTGTTCGCCGTCGGCGGGGCCTGGCGCAGCATTGCCCAGGTCCATATGTCCCTGATCGACTACCCCCTGCATATTGTTCATCAGTACGAGATCAGCGCTGCGGCCCTGCTCGACACGGCCCGGCTGATCGCCCGCCAGTCGCGTTCCTCGCTGGACAAGATGCCGGGCGTTTCCAAAAAGCGCGCCGAAACCCTGCCCTATGCCGCCCTGGTGCTGGAGGGTCTGATCGATCGGCTGGGTCTGAAACGCATCACCATGTCCGCCTGGGGCGTGCGTGAGGGCCTGCTGTTCGAGGCGCTGGACGGCGAGAGCCTCGCGACCGACCCGCTGCTGGCCGGCTGCCTGGCCCTGGGGGGCCGTCAGGGCATCTCCCCCACCCTGCCCGGCGCGTTGAACGCCTGGATCGGGCGACTGCTGGACGCGGCACCGGGCAGCGGCGACCCCGCGCGCGACGCGGTGCTGACGGCCGCCGCCTGCAATCTGGCCGATCTTGGCGCGCGTCTGCATCCCGATCACCGGACCGAACTGGTTTTCGACCAGATCCTGCGCGCGCCGATCCCGGGGCAGACCCATGCCGAACGGGCCTTCCTGGCCTGCGCCCTGAACGCCCGCTACGGCGGGAGTGCTGGCACGCCCCAGCCCGCCACGGTGTCACGCCTGCTGACCGATGAGCAGCGCCTCAGGGCCCGGACCCTTGGTCTGGCCATTCGTCTGGCCTGTGACCTGTCCGGCCGTTCGCCGCAGCTGCTGGCCAATGCCGGGGCCGCCGTCGACAAGGGGACGCTGAAGCTGACGGCTCTCGACGGCTATGCCGATGTGCTGCTGGGCGAGCAGACCCGGCGACGCGCCCGCGCCCTGGCCGACGCCATGGGGCTGAAGCTCGACATCGGTAACGGTGCCGGGGCAAGCTGACCCACACACTGGGAGGCAACGACATGGCGGTAACCGGAATTGGCGGGCTCTTCTTCCGCTGCAAGGACCCCACGGCCCAGGCCGAATGGTATCTGACCCACCTCGGCGTCGGCGCGCCGGAAGGGGTCTGGATCTGGAACCAGCAGGCGGGCCCGACCGTGTTCCAGCCCTTCAAGGCCGACAGCGACTATTTCCCGGCCGACAAGGGCTACATGCTGAACCTGCGGGTCGATGATCTCGACGGCATGATGGCCAGCCTGAAGGCCGCCGGGATCGAGGTGATCACCAGGCCGGAATGGGATGCCATGCCCGAGGTCGGTCGCTTCGCCCGCATCCACGACCCCGAAGGCAATGCCATCGAGCTGTGGGAACCGGCAGCACCGCCCGCCTAGACGATTTTTGTTTCGGGTCGAATTGCCCCGGACCCGAAAAAACGGCCCGGCGTCATGCTGGGGCGAAATCTGAGCCGGGCTGGACTGCGTCCAACACAACCGATTTCGCTCTACCCCTCAGCCTCGATCTCGACGACCTCGACCCGGGCCCCGTTCAGGACCAGGGCGATCTCGCCGCGCTTGAGCTTGAGCGCATCCTCGCCGAACAGCTCACGACGCCAGCCCTTGAGGGCATCGACCGGGGCCTTGTCGTCGAGGGCGATTTTCTCAAGGTCGGCGACATTGGCGATCAGCTTGGTGGCCACGCCGGCATTGTCCGACTTGGCCTTGAGCAGCACCTTCAGCAGTTCCACCACCGACGGCGGGGCCGGCTGATTATGGGCCGGCCGGTCCAGCTTGGGCGCGTGGGCTTCGGGGTCCGCCAGGACCCGCTTCAGCTCGGCGATCAGCTCGGCTCCAAGGCGTGAGCCGCCAAAACCCTTGGGCACGGACCGCAGCCGGTTGAAGGCTTCGGCATCGGTCGGCCCCTGGGCGGCGATCTCGTCGATGGCGTCATCCTTGAGGATTCGTCCACGCGGCTGGTCGCGCTCCTGGGCAGCCTGTTCGCGCCAGACGGCCGTGGCCTTGAAGGCCGCGAGGTATTTTGCCGAGTATTTCTTGGGCTTCAGCCGCTTCCACGCCTTGTCGGGCGTGGTGTCATAAAGGTCCGGATCGATCAGCCCGGCCATTTCCGACATGACCCAGCCCAGCCGTCCGGCCTTCTCCAGCCTGTCCCGAAGCTTGGGATACAGGGTGGCCAGATGGGTGACATCGCCGATCGCATAGACCAGCTGGGCATCGCTCAGCGGACGGCGCGACCAGTCGGTGAACCGGCTGCCCTTGTCGATCTCCTGCTTCAGCATCTGGCGGACCAGGGCCTCATAGCTGACCTGATCGCCAAACCCGGCGGCCATGGCGGCAACCTGGGTGTCAAACATCGCGGCCGGCATGGCCCCCAGCTTCACGAAGATCTCGGTGTCCTGACGCGCCGCGTGGAACACCTTGATGATGTCCGGGTCCCGCAGCAGGTCGAGGAAAGGCGCAAGATCCAGGCCCTCGGCCAGCGGATCGATAATCGCCTCGTCCGTGGCCGAGGCGGCCTGGATCAGGCACAGCTTGGGCCAGTAGGTCGTCTCCCGCATGAACTCGGTGTCGACGGCGATGAACGGGGCCTTGGCCAGGCGCGCACAGAAATCAACGAGTGCGTCATTGGTGGTGATTGGCGTCATTCGGATGCTATAGCCCCGCGCGAGCCGGTTGTGGCAAGAGCCGCGACAGAATTCCGCCCCCTGATTCAGGCCGTGACCGATGAGCGACACTCCCGAAGCCCCGCGTGGCGGCCTCACCTACGCTGATGCCGGCGTGGATATTGATGCCGGCGAGATGCTGGTCGATGCCATCAAGCCGCTGGCCAAATCGACTCGCCGGCCCGGTGCCGAGGCGTCGCTTGGGGGATTCGGGGCCCTGTTCGATCTAAAAGCCGCCGGATTCGTCGATCCGCTGATCGTCGCGACCACCGATGGCGTCGGCACCAAGCTGAAGATCGCCATCGAGACCGGACGTCACGATGAGGTCGGCATCGATCTGGTGGCCATGTGCGTCAACGACCTGCTGGCCCAGGGGGCCGAGCCCCTGCTGTTTCTCGACTACTACGCCACCGGCAAGCTGGAGATCGATGCGGCCCGCCGCGTGGTGTCCGGGATCGCCGAGGGCTGCCGTCAGGCCGGCTGTGCCCTTGTCGGCGGCGAAACCGCCGAAATGCCGGGCATGTATTCGGGTGGCGACTATGACCTGGCCGGCTTCTCGCTGGGTGCGGTGGAGCGTGGCCATGCCCTGCCTTATCTGGACCGCCAGGCCGCCGGGGATGTGATCATTGCCCTTGGCTCATCCGGTCCGCACTCGAACGGCTATTCGTTGATCCGCAAGGTGGTCGAGGCCTCGGGTCTGGCCTGGGGTGACGACGCCCCCTTCGCCAGGGACCGCACCCTGGCCCAGGCCCTGATGGAGCCGACCCGCATCTATGTGAAGCCGGTGCTGCCCCTGATGAAGGCCGGCCTCATCAAGGGCGCGGCCCACATCACCGGCGGCGGCCTGATCGAGAATCCGCCCCGCTGCATCGCCGAGGGCCTGCAGGCCGAGTTCGACTGGAACGCCTGGCCCCTGCCCCATGTGTTCCAGTGGCTGGGCGAGGTCGGTGGCATCAGCGATCACGAGCTGCGTCGCACCTTCAACTGCGGCGTCGGCTTCATCCTGATCGTCGCGCCCGAGAACGCCGAACCGGTGCTGGCCGCCCTGCTCAACGCGGGCGAGACGGCCTTCGCCTGTGGCCAGCTGACCCCGGGCTGAGACCGGACCGTCCGCCCTGGCGGACGCCGCCGTTGAATCCCCAGTGTCCTCCAAGGGCCAGCAAGCGGCGGCTGACCCGTCATCATTGAGGCATATTCAGCGGTCGCATTGACCGTCCCGTCCTGCCCCGGCAAGGTCCGCCTCCCGGTATCAGTGAGGCTCGATCATGCGTGTCGTTTCCATCGCCCTTTTCGGAGTCTGCCTCGCCGCCGCGTCCCCGACCCTGGCCCAGACGCCCGCAGCGGCCGAACAGCCGCTGCTGCACACCCTCGCCGCCGAGGTTCAACCCGAACGAATGCGCGCCGACATCGAGGCGCTGGTGGGATTCGGCACGCGCCACACCCTGTCGGAAACCCGTTCGGAAACTCGCGGCATCGGCGCCGCCCGCCGCTGGGCCCAGCGCCAGTTCGAGGCGATGAGCCGCGACTGCGGCGGCTGCCTGACCATCGCTACCCCGTCCGACACGGTGACCGGCCCGCGCGTGCCGGTCCCCACCGAGGTCGTGGACGTGCTCGCCATCCAACGGGGCACGGGCGATCCCAACCGGGTCATCATCATCTCCGGGCATATTGATTCCCGGGTCACCGATGTGATGAACGCCACAGCTGATGCGCCGGGGGCCAATGACGACGCCTCGGGCGTGGCGACGGTGCTGGAGGCCGCGCGGGTTCTGTCCAGGCACCGGTTCGACGCCACGCTCGTGTTCGCGGTCCTGTCCGGCGAGGAACAGGGGCTGCTGGGCGGCAAGATTCTGGCTGATTATGCGACCGCCCAGGGCTGGCAGGTCGAGGCCAATCTGAACAATGACATCGTCGGCAATTCCCAGGGCCAGAGCGGCGTGCGCGACACGACGCGGGTCCGCGTCTTCTCGGAAGGCACCAAGACGGTGGAGACCGCCGCCCAGGCCGAGCGCCGACGCTACAACGGTGGCGAGGTCGATTCCTCATCGCGCAACCTGGCCCGGTTCATCGACGGCATCGCCGACCGCTACCTGACCAATTTCGATGTCGAACTGATCTATCGCACCGACCGTTACGGCCGCGGCGGTGACCAGGTGGAGATGCTGCGCGCCGGCTTCCCGGCCGTGCGCGTGTCCGAAGGGGCCGAAAACTACGACCGCCAGCATCAGGACCTGCGCACCGAGGACGGCGTCGTCTATGGCGACACCATCGCCGGCGTTGATTTCGACTATCTGGGCCAGGTGGCCCGGCTGGACATTGTCTCCATGGGAGCCCTGGCCTCGGCCCCGTCGGTCCCGACCGGGGTGACCATCGCCGGCGCGGTCAAGCCCGACACCACCCTGGGCTGGACCGCAGTCCCGGGGGCGGCCGGCTATCGCGTCTGGTGGCGCTCAACCACCTCGCCGCAATGGACCCACAGCCGTTGGGCCGGACCGGCCACGGAACTGACCCTTCCCGGCGTGGTGATCGACGACTGGTTCTTCGGGGTCTCGGCCGTCTCGGCGGACGGATTCGAAAGCCCGGTCGTCTTCCCCGGACCGCCCGGGGCCTTTGTTTCGGTCGGTGATCCCGCTCCGCGTCCGCAGCGCTGATGCCGATCCGGATACCCGGCCGCCGCCGCGTGGCCGTGCTCATCTCCGGGGCCGGTTCGAACATGGCTTCCCTTATTGCCGCCGGACAGGCCGCTGACGCCCCGTTCGAGGTCGTGCTGGTGATCTCCAACCTCCCCGACGCCGGGGGCCTTGCGATCGCCCAAGCCGCAGGCGTTGCCGCCCTGTCCATCGACCATCGGCCGTACGGCAAGGACCGCGCGGCCCATGAGCAGGTGATCGACGCCATGCTCAACGAACACGGCGTCGAAATGATCGCCCTGGCGGGATATATGCGGTTGCTGACCCCCTGGCTGGTGGGCCGCTGGGCCGGACGCATGCTCAACATCCATCCCAGCCTGTTGCCCCTCTATCCCGGACTGGACACCCACGCGCGGACCCTCGCAGCCGGCGACAGCGAGGCCGGCTGCACGGTCCATATCGTCACCGAAGGGGTCGATGAGGGGCCCATCCTCGGTCAGGCGCGATTACCGGTGCGTGACGACGACACTCCGGCAACCCTGGCCGAACGGGTCAAGATTGCGGAACACGAGCTCTACCCCCAAGTCTTGAGCACCTACTGCCGGACCCTGCATTAGCGATTTGTAATGTTTGATGGTCCGGCCCGCCCCTATTCTGTTCGCGACAACCCCATGTTCGAACCCAACGACAGGCAGACCATGACCAAACACTCCATCCTTCTCGCCAGCGCCGCCCTCGGCCTGATCCTGTGCACGCCGGCGATGGCGCAGCAGTCCGCGCACGCCGCCCATGCCCAGACGCCGGTCCATGCGGTGATCGGCACCTGGGGCTTCGACCCGGCGTCGATGGATACGGCTACCCGCCCGGGCAACGATTTTGATCGCTACGCCTCAGGCACCTGGAAAGACGAGACGACCATTCCGGCCGACCGGGCGTCGTGGAGTGTCTGGAACGTCCTGTATGACGAATCCCAGGAGCAGGTGAAGGCGATCATCGAAAACAGTGCCGCCAATCCCGCGTCCTCGCCCGAGGCCCAGCGCATCGGCGACTTCTACGCCAGCTATATGGACGAGGCCCGCATCAACGCCCTCGGAGCCGCGCCGATGGACTCCGGACTGGCCGAGATCCGCGCCGCCGACAGCCATGCCGCCATCGCCCGACTGATGGGCCAGAGCTTCGGCAAGGCCGGCTCCAGCCTGTTTGCCCTCGATGTGTTCGAGGACCTCAAGGACCCGGACACCAACAGTGCCTATATCGGCCAGGCCGGTCTGGGCCTGCCCGATCGCGACTATTATCTGGAAGCCTCTTTCGCCGACAAGAAGGCCGCCTATCAGGCCTATGTCGCCCAGATGCTGACGATGATCGGCTGGGCTGACGCGGACAAGGCTGCCGCCGACATCGTCGCCTTCGAGACCCGCATCGCCGAGAAACACTGGACCCGCGCCCAGTCCCGCGAGATCGACAAGGTCTACAATCCGATGACCCTGGCCGAGATCGAGGCCTATGCACCCGGCTTCGACTGGGCCGCCTGGACGGACGGAGCCGGCCTGCCGGCCGCCGCTCACACCATCGTCGGTGAAAAGACCGCCATTCCCGAGCTGGCCCGCATCTTTGGCGAGACCGACCTGGCGACGCTGCAGGCTTATGAGGCCTTCCATTATGCCGACCAGTCGGCACCGGTCCTGTCTCAGCCCTTCGTCGATGCCCGCTTCGCCTTCCGCAGCACAGTCCTGAACGGCATCACCGAAAACCGGCCGCGTTGGAACCGGGCCGTCCGCGCTGTCGACGGGTCGATGGGTGAGGCCCTGGGCAAGGAATATGTCCGCCTGCATTTCCCCGCCTCGTCCAAGACCGCGATGGAGGCCCTGGTCGGCAACCTTCGGGTCGCCATGACCAACCGGCTGCAGCATCTGGAATGGATGAGCCCCGAGACCCGGGAACAGGCGCTCTACAAGATCGGCAATTTCGGCGTGAAGGTCGGCTATCCCGACCATTGGCGCAGCTATGACGGCCTCGAGATCCGTGCCGACGACCTGTACGGCAATGTCGAGCGGGCCGGAGCCTTCGAATGGGCCTGGCAGATGGGCAAGCTGTCCCGCCCGGTCGATCCGCAGGAATGGGGCATGACCCCCCAGACCATCAACGCCTACTACAACCCGCCGCGCAACGAGATCGTCTTCCCGGCCGCCATTCTTCAGGCCCCCTTCTTCGATCCGGCTGCCGATCCGGCCGTCAACTACGGCGGCATCGGTGCGGTCATCGGCCACGAAATCACCCACGGCTTCGACGACCAGGGTCGCAAGGTCGACGGTGACGGCGTGCTGCGCGACTGGTGGACGGCCGAGGACGCGGCCAAGTTCGAGGCCCGCGCTGCGGTCTTCGGGGCCCAGTACGACGCGACAGAGCCGCTCCCCGGCACCTTCGTCAACGGCGACCTGACCATGGGCGAGAACATCGCCGATCTGGGCGGTCTGTTGCTGGCCCTGGACGCCTACCATCTGTCGCTGAACGGCCAGCCGGCCCCGGTGATCGACGGCTTCACCGGCGACCAGCGGGTCTTCCTCGGCTGGGCCCAGGTCTGGCGCGCCAAACAGCGGGACGCCGCCCTGCAGCAGCAACTGGCGACCGACCCGCACTCTCCGGCCGCCGTGCGTGCCTCGGTCCCCGTGCGTAATATCGAGGCCTGGTACACGGCGTTCGGCGTCAGCCCGGGCGACGAACAGTATCTGGCCCCGGCCGACCGGGCGGTGATCTGGTAGGGTTCGCCCCATCGAAAACGAAGACGGCCCCGGGACATCCCCGGGGCCGTTTTCAATTCCGACGCTCGGGTGGACGGATCAATCAGGCGGCGTGTGCCGCCCGGGACTCCGCACGCGCGACAAGGGCGGTCAGCAGGACCACAGCAGCGGCGGCGGCCCACAGGGCAAGGACGCCGAACCGCAGGAACATCACCGCCCCCAGCGCGCCACCGCAGGCCAGGCCGACCCACAGCATCAGGAAGGGCACCCAGTCCCAGCGCGGCCCGCCGTGCAGGGCCGTGGCGATGCGCTGGCCGATCCGGACCAGGGTACCGGTCATATAGGTCAGGCCAACGCCGACATCGCCGTTCTTCTGGAACACCGCATTCTCGACGCCCATGGCCAGCACCACGGCAACCATCCCTGCCCCGTTCATCCCGGCGGTACAGAGACCAGCCCCGATCAGCAACAGGGTGGCCTCCAGACCAAGAACGGCCGCCCGCCGGACCTCACCGAACCGCCGGGCACAGCTCGCCCCCAGGACCACGCCGCAGACGAACAGACCGATCAGGCCGATCGCGGTCAGGGCCTGGGTCCATTGTCCCGTCGCAAGGCCCACACCGAACCGGGTTGAATTGCCGCTCATGAACGAAACGAAGAATCCGCCCAGCGTCAGAAACCCCACGGCATCGACATAGCCGGCCAGCGCCGACAGGGTGGCGGCCAGAAGGACACCGCGATGGCCATAGTCTTTCACGTCAAAATCCCTTGCACGGGTACAGCCTGACACGAAAACGGCCGGATCGTTACCGATCCGGCCGTCTGTCGTTCGATCGGAAGATCGATCGTTTAGCCGACGATCTGGTCGGCCGTGAAGAACTGGGCGATTTCGATGCCGGCGTTCTCGAGCGAGTCCGAACCGTGGACCGAGTTCTCGCCGATCGACAGGGCAAACAGCTTGCGGATGGTGCCGTCTGCGGCGTCCTTGGGGTTGGTCGCGCCCATGACGTCGCGGTAGGCGGCGACGGCATTCGGGCCTTCCAGCACCTGAACCACGACCGGCTCGGCGATCATCTGGCCGACCAGCTCGCCGTAGAACGGGCGTTCGGCATGGACTTCGTAGAATTTCTTGGCCTGGGCCTCGGTCAGCTTGATGCGGCGCTGGGCCACGATCCGCAGGCCGGCACCTTCGATCACGGCATTGATCGCGCCGGTCAGGTTGCGGCGCGTGGCGTCAGGCTTGATAATGGAGAAGGTGCGTTCGGTCATGGAAAAGGACTTCTTGTTTGGGAGTTTGAAGGTGGCGGGCTTATAGCGGCGCCCTCCCCGGTTTCCAACTGCTGTCCGAAACGTCTTTCCTGCCATGCTCCAGATCACCGACCTGACCTTCAACGCCTGGGGCCGAAAGTTCCTCGAGGACGCCTCCGTCAGCCTGCCGCCGGGGGCCAAGGTCGGCCTCGTGGGTCGTAACGGCATCGGCAAGTCGACCCTGTTCAAACTGATCCTCGGCGAACTGGCCGCCGGCGGCGACGAGATCAGCCTGCCAAAGACCGCCCGCATCGGCTCGGTGGACCAGGAACACCCCGCCACCCCCGTCAGCGTGCTGGAGACCATTCTCGAAGCCGACGAGGAACGTCACACCCTGCTGGGGCGGCTGGAAACGGCCGAGCCGGAGGAGATGGGTGAGATCTGGGCCCGGCTGATCGAGATCGACGCTGACGCCGCCCCGGCGCGGGCTTCGGAAATTCTGGTCGGCCTCGGCTTCAGCCAGGAAGACCAGCAGCGGCCGATGTCCGAGTATTCAGGCGGCTGGCGCATGCGCGTCGCCCTGGCCGCGGCCCTGTTTGCCGAACCCGACATGCTGCTGCTCGACGAACCGACCAACTACCTCGATCTGGAAGGCGCGTTGTGGCTGGAGGCGCGGCTCAAGAAATATCCGCATACAGCGCTGATCATCTCCCACGACCGCGAGATGTTGAACGAGGTCTGCACCCACATCCTGCACCTCGCGAACCGGACGCTGGAACTCTACACCGGCAACTACGACCAGTTCGAAAAAGCCCGGGCCGAAAAGGCGCGCCTGCAGATGTCGGCCAAGGCCAAGCAGGACGCCGAACGCGCCCACCTCCAGGCCTTCGTCGACCGCTTCAAGGCCAAGGCATCAAAGGCCGCACAGGCCCAGTCCCGTATGAAGCGGCTGGCCAAGATGGAGCCGGTCTCGACCACGATCGAGGAGCGGGTCGCCCCGTTCGTCCTGCCGTCGCCGCCACGCCCGCTGGCCCCGCCGCTGATCCGGCTGGAACGGGCCAATGTCGGCTATGAGACCGGCAAGCCGATCCTGCGCAATCTCAACCTGCGCATGGACCTCGATGACCGCATCGGCCTTCTGGGCGTCAACGGCGCGGGCAAGTCGACCTTCGCCAAGATGATCGCCGGGGCCCTGAAAGTGTCCGAGGGTGAACTGCACCGCGACCGCAAGATGCGGGTCGGCTGGTTCCACCAGCACCAGATCGAGGCCATGGACCCGACCGACACGCCGCTGGAGATCGTGCGCCGGGCCATGCCCGACGCCTCGGAAAGCGCCCGCCGCTCGAAGCTGGCCCAATGGGGTCTGGGCTATGAGAAGCAGGAAACGACCGTCGCCTCCCTGTCCGGCGGCGAACGCGCCCGCCTGCTGCTGAACCAGGTGGCGATGGACGCGCCCCACATCCTGATTCTCGACGAACCGACCAACCACCTCGACATCGATAGCCGCCGGGCCCTGCTCGACGCGCTGAACGACTATTCAGGTGCCGTCATCCTGATCACCCACGACCGGTCGCTGATGGAGATGGTCGCCGACCGGCTGTGGCTGGCCGCGGACGGTACGGTGAAACCCTATGACGGGGACATGGACGACTATGCCAAATTCGTCCTCGACCGGGCCAAGGCCGCGTCGGTAAAGCCCAGCCAGATCAAGGAGGAGGCCGTCGCCCGCGGCCCTCAGGCAGCGAGCGCCCGCGGCGGGAGCGATAGGGCCAACAAAAAGAAGTCCGGCCCCTCCCCCTCGACCCTCCGCCACGCGGTCAAGAAGGCCGAAGAGCGGATGGCGGCGCTGACGGCAGAGATCGCCCGCATCGACGACGACCTGGCCAATGCGGCGGTCAACAACCCCAAGGCGCTGGAAGGTTTGACGCGCGCCCGCGCCAAGACCCAGACCGATCTGGATACGGCGGAACAGGCCTGGGTCTCCGCCGAGGAAGCGCTGGCCGAGGTCTCCTGAGGCAACACCGTCAGGAGACCAGGGCCGATAGTCAGCCGCAGTCGACCGATTTGATAATCCCCGTCGCCTCGTCGAAGCGCAGGTTCAGGCGCTCGGGGTCATAGTCCATCGTCGCGGCGCAGGTGGTGCAGACGATACGGACATTGGCGCCCCGGGCGAAGCTTACAGCCCCGACGTGACTGCCGATCAGGGATTGCGACGCCGCTGCGTCACAACGGGCCGGCGACGGAGTCTCGGCGACCGGGGTCTGGGCGCAACCGGCTGCCAGACCGACAGCGATAACGCCTGTAATCCGCGCCAGCGCCTTGGCCAGAGCGGAATTCGATAGGGGAAATACGGCTCTAGCCACAGCGCACCTGCTCAACCAATTGGGTTTCGGAATTGAAGAAGATATTCAATCGGTAAGGCGAATAATCCTGAGTGACGGGGCAGGTCGTACAGACGACGCGCCGGTTGATCACATCGACCGGCACCGGGATTTCGGTCCGCGACTTGCCGACCAGCCACTGCAACTCGCCCGCACGGCAGAGGTCGCGGGTGGAATCGTCGGGCATATGCGATCCGACAGCCGGACTGCGTTGGGCGATTTCCACGGTTCGGGGGCCGGACTGGTTTGACACCGGCGTCGATGAACAGCCGGCCAGGACCAGCAGAACGATCAGGCCGCCTTTTCCCAACGCCCCTCGGGAGACTGTTTCCAGTAGGCCAGGCTCGCGCCCCGGGCCTTCAGCGCCTTCCAGCGCTCGCGCGACCCGGTCAGGGCCTGATCGTTTCGACCGTCGAAGATGATGAAGCATCGTTCCAATCCATCCGTGACACCGATTTCAGCGCCATCGACCATGAACAGCGCCTGAGCAGCGTTCAGGTTCTCGCCTGATTCGCTGAGCAGGATCGGCTGACGCTCCGCATTCGGCTCGGACGCCCGTCCGTGCGCCAGAAAACTGTCGTCCCGCCAGGTCCACAAATGCTCGTCCAGCGCCTCGAGCTGCGCGGGATCAGACACGCGAACCAGGGCCTTCCAGCCCCGCTCGCGTGTCTTTTCCAGCAGTCCCGGCAAGACCTGCTCAAGCGTCGACCGCTCGAGATGATAAAACCAGAACTCGCACATCACATCTGTCCGGGTTTCAGCTCTCGTAGGTATCGGCGACCATCCGGTCGAGCGTCCGCACACCGAAGCCCACAGCACCGTCCGGCACGATGGCCCGCGTCGACTTTTCAGCCCAGGCCACCGCCGCGATATCGAGGTGCGCCCACGGCGTGTCATTGACGAAACGCTGCAGGAACAGGGCGGCGGTGATCGAGCCCCCGGCCCGGCCGTTGCCCGTGTTCTTCACGTCGGCAATGGGGCTGTCGATGTGCTTTTCGTATTGCGCCGGAAGCGGCAGACGCCAGAAATTCTCGTCGACCTTGTCTCCGGCCGCGATGATCGGACCGGCGACCGCATCCGAGTTCGAGAACACCCCGGCGTAGTCCTTGCCGAGGGAGACGATGATGGCCCCGGTCAGGGTCGCCAGATCGATCATGAATTTCGGCTTGAACCGCTCCTGGGTGTACCAGAGGCAGTCGGCCAGAACGAGCCGGCCCTCGGCGTCGGTGTTGATCACCTCGACCGACTGGCCCGACATCGAGATGACCACATCGCCGGGACGCTGGGCGTCACCGTCCGGCATGTTCTCGACCAGGCCGATAACGCCGACAGCGTTGACCTTGGCCTTGCGACCCGCCAGGGCGTGCATCAGGCCGGACACGGCCGCCGCGCCGCCCATGTCCCACTTCATGTCTTCCATGCCGTCGGCCGGCTTGATCGAGATGCCGCCGGTGTCGAAGGTCACGCCCTTGCCGACGAAGGCGATCGGCTGGTCGCCGGCCTTGCCGCCGTTCCATTTCATGATCGCCACCTGGCTGTCACGGCGGCTGCCCTGGCCGACCCCCAGCAGGGTGCGCATGCCCAGTTTCTCAAGCTCGGCCTCGCCCAGCACCTCGACCTCGAGGCCCAGCGATTCCAGCGCCTTGACGCGGCGCGCGAACTCGACCGGGTAGAGAACATTGGCCGGCTCTGCGACGAGGTCGCGGGCGAAGATGATGCCATCGGCCACGGCCGACAACGAAACGAAGGCGGCCTCGGCGGCCTTCACGTCACCGCAGACGATCCGGACCGTAGTGATCGACGGGACCTTCTCGGGCTTCTGTTTGGTCAGATATTTGTCGAAACGGTAGGCGGCCAGGCGCGCGGCAAAGCCGATACGCGCCGCCTGATCGGGCGACAGGCCGCTCGCATCGACCGTCAGCACACTCGATCCGGACAGTTTCGCCGCGTGATAGGCCGAGCCGGCCGCCGATTCGATGGCGCCGTCCGTGACCTCGGCCACGTCACCCAGACCGCTCAGCACGATCGTGCCCGCATCAATCCCGGCCGGTGCGGACACCAACAATGTGCTGTCGCGCTTGCCTGTGAAACGGCTGGCGGACATCGAACGCGTCAGGGCGCCATCGGCGGCCTTGTCGTAATCGGCACCTGCGCCGGTCATGGCGCGCCCCTCGTGAACGAGGACTACCAGAATTTCCGCGGCACCGGCCGCCGAGACAAACTCGACCTTCATTGATTTACTCCAGCCGGAGCTGGCTCGCCCCGGTCTTGATTACAGGCAACTGGGTTATCGCGACCGGTTGTCCCGGGCCCGCGACGGTGTGTATTAGAGTCTCTCTTTGGCTCGCCTGCAACCGGGCGATTTTTTTCTGTCATGACCCTGATCCAACGTTATTTCTTTCGTCAGATCGCCCTGCCGGTCGCAGCTGCATGCGCCGCGCTGGTCGGCATTGGCATTCTGAGCCAGAGCCTGGATCAGCTTGAGGTCATCGTCGAGCGCGGCCAGAGCGTGTGGGTCATGATCAAATTGACCCTGCTGGCGGTGCCGCAACTTCTGGCGGTGATCCTGCCGATCGGCCTGTTCGTCGGCGCGCTTATCTCCCTGACCCGGCTCCAGCGGGAGCAGGAATTGACCGCCGCCTTCGCCAGCGGTGTCACCCGCTGGGCCGTGATCCAGCCAGCCCTTCTGCTGGCGGCGATCGTGGTCATGATGTCCTTGTTGACCACCCTTGTTTTACAGCCTGCCGCCCAACGACAGGCGCGGGCCGAGGCCTTCGCCATTCGCACCGACCTGGCGGCGCTGCTGGTCGAGGAAGGCCGGTTTGTCCAGGGGCCGGGCGGGCTGACCGTCTATGTGCAGCAGATTGAGCAGAACGGGCTGATGAAAAACCTGTTCGTCTACCTGGATACCGGCAAGACGGTGCGGACCTGGGACGCGAATGAGGCCCGCTTCGGCCGCAGTGCCGACGGTGCCCCGACCCTGCTGCTGAAATACGGAACGATGCAGGAATATTCATCGAAGGGCGTCCTGAACCAGCTGTCATTCGACAGCCTGCCGTTTGACCTGTCGCCGTTCACCAAAACGGATGAAAAGGTCCGTTTCAAACCCTCCGACCTGTGGATCGGGCAGCTGTTCAATCCCTCCCCCGCAGTGCTTGAGCGGGTTGGCACACGCGGCGAACTCCTGGCCGAGGCCCATTCACGCCTGTCCTCGCCCCTGTACGCGCTGACAGCCATGGCCATGGCGCTGGCAGCGATCCTGGGCGGAGCGTTCAGCCGGACGGGCTACGGGGCCCGCATCGGCCAGGCGGCGGCAGCCTTTCTTGTCGTGCGCGTGCTCGGGTACGTCGTGGTGGCCGCCAGCGTCTGGAACGGCTGGCTCAACCTGCTTCAGTATCTGTTGCCGATCGCCGCCACCGGCGTCGCGTTGCGGCTGGTGTTCATGACGCTGAAACCCCACCGCCACCGGGTCTGGCCAGCTTGGCAACGGCTGAAGGCCAGATTCGCATGACCAGGCCCGCCATTTCGCGCGTCATCGCCTCGCCGATCCGCCGGGTGCGGCTGGGCGGCATCGAACGCTATGTACTGGTCCAGCAGGTTCGTGCCCTCGGCATGGCCCTGGCGGTGATTTCCGCCCTCGTCATGCTGATTGATTTCGTCGAGATTTCGCGCGGCGTCGGCTCGGACGTCGACCTGTCGGCCCTGCGCATTCTCGGGCTCATGGTTCTGAAATCGCCGGCGGTTATCATCCAGTTGCTGCCGTTCGTCTTCCTGTTCGGGACCCTGGCCGCCTATATCGGCCTGAACCGGCGCAGCGAACTGATCGCCATGCGGGCCGCAGGCGTCTCGGCCTGGCGATTCGTGCTCCCGGCGGCCGGTGCCGCCTTCCTGCTCGGGATTGTCACCGTGACGGCCCTGGGTCCTGCGGCAGCCTCGGCCGACGGATTATTCCAGCGGGAACGCGCGCGCCTGAGCAATTCCGCCTCGAGCGCGGACACGTCGGGCGTGATCTGGCTGCGCGAGGGCGAAGGACAGCGCCAGATGGTGATCCGGGCCGAACGCCAGGACCGGGCCAATGCCCGGCTGCTGGGGGTGACCTTCTTCATCTACTCCACCGACCCCGAAGGGCGCCGGGTGTTCACCGAGCGCCTCGACGCGGCCTCGGCCAGTCTCAGCGCCGGTCGGTGGCGACTCGTGGATGCGGTCGGCGCCCAGACCGGGCAACGCGCCGTCCCCTATGCGACGCTCGACCTGCCCTCCAGCCTCGCCGACGAGGAAGCGTTCGAACGCTTCGCGCGTCCGATCTCGACCCCCTTCTGGTCGCTGCCCGCACAGATCCAGCGCGTAGAGAGCGCCGGCTTCTCATCCACGGCCTACCGGCTCCGGCTTCAGCAGTTGCTGGCGACACCGCTGATGTTCGCCGCCATGTCGATTCTGGCTGCGGCCTTTTCGCTCCGGCTGATGCGGCTTGGTGATCTGGCCAGGATGAGCGCCGCAGCAGTGGTTCTCGGCTTCGGCTTTTTCTTTCTGAACCAGTCCGCAGCCGCCTTCGGCTCGGCAGAGGTCATTCCACCCTTTGTCGCCGCCTGGCTGCCTCCGATCCTGACGGCTCTCGCGGCCCTGACCTTGCTGTTCTATACCGAAGACGGCTAAGCGGACGCTCTTCCGTCCCAGAGTGAATGTCGAATGCAGCGTGACCGCAGCGTCCTGAACAGGAAAGGCCTGCGCCTCCGGCTTCTGGCCGGTGCGGCGGCTGTCGCCTGCGCGTCCTGGACCCAGGTGGCCACGGCCCAGACCCAGACCCAGACCCAGACTGAAGTTACGGTGCCGACCTCCCAGGCGGACACGCCCGGTCCGGACGGGCTGACGCCCCGGGCCGCCTATTTCGATGCAGACATCCTGAGCCGCGAGGGCGATGTCGTCACCGCCGACAGCTATCCCGGCGGCCGGGTTCTGGCGCGGTTCCAGCAGCATAGCCTGCGGGCCGACACGGTAACCTACGACCTGGCCCGGGGGCTGGGCTCGGCCTCGGGCAATGCCCAGTTGGTCGACCCGGACGGCAATGTCGTCTTCGCCAACCTGCTGGAGCTCAATTCTGACCTCAAGGCCGGCATTGCCGTCGATTTCGCGACCCGTATGACCAACGGTGCCAGCCTGATGGCCGCCACCGCCGTGCGCCGCAGCGCCAGCGTGAACGAGCTGAACTACGCGATCTTCACGCCCTGCACGCTCTGCAACGCCGACGGCAGTCACCGCACCCCCACGATCTCGATACAGGCTGAGAAAATCATTCAGGACGAAGCCTTGCGGGCAATCCTGTATCGCAACGCCGTCTTCAAGGTCGGCGGCGTGCCCGTCTTCTATCTTCCGGTCTTCGCCCATCCTGATCCGACCGTCGATCGGGCCTCGGGCTTTCTGGTGCCGCTCCTCAGCTACGATGACAGCCGTGGCCTGAGCTATGAACAGCCCTATCTGGTCGTCGTTTCGCCGTCCGAGGACTGGCTGATCAGCCCGCAGATCAACTCTCGCGTGGCCCCGTTCCTGAACGCACAATGGCGCCGCCGGTTTGCGGACGGCACTGTGATCGCGCGGGGGGGCTACACCTACGCGCGGGATTTCGGTGATTTCGACATCGACGGCGACGACATCAACGATACGATCAAGCCGCTGACCGAAGAGCACCGCAGCTATCTCCTCGCCCACGGCCGTTTTGATCCCGCGGGTCCATGGCGCTGGGGATTTACCGCCGAACGGACCTCGGACAAGACACTGTTCGACCGCTATGACGTGGTTTCGCCCTATCAGGACAACGGCCTCTATTATGGCGATCAGCGCCGCCTGATCAGCCAGCTTTACGCCGAGCGGCAGACCGAACGGTCCTATCTGTCCGTCGCCGCCTTCTCGCTTCAGAGCCTGCGCGTCGCCGTGGCCAACGAGGACGCGCCCGGCCTGAACATATTCGAGAGCGACAACAGTCTGCCGCTCGTCGCCCCGCTGATCGAGGCCCGCTGGGAACCGGCCGCGCCGATATTCGGTGGTCGGCTGCGGCTGCACGGCTCTGCCGTGGCCCTGTTCCGCGACGCCTATGTCGGAGCCCCGGTCCTGCGGCCCGAACTTATACCGGCGGGCTCGGTGCTGGGCCTGCCGGGTATCGACAGCCGCCGGGTCAGCGGTCAGGCGGAATGGCGGCGCATCCTGACCTCACCCTCAGGGGTGCGGTGGGAACCGTTCGTCGACGTGCGGGCGGACGTTTATTCGATCGGCGACCTGCCGCCCCTGCTGGGCGTCGACAGCGACACCATCACCCGGGGCCGCGCCACCGCGGGACTCGACGTCAGCTATCCCCTGATCCGACGCTTCGCAAATGGCAGCGATCTGGTGCTGGAGCCGATGGCCCAGTTGTCGATGTCGCCCGACGCCGACCTGGATCCCCGTATTCCGAACGAGGACAGCCAGACCATCGAACTGGACGAGAGTTCGCTGTTCCGGGTCGACCGTTTCCCGGGCCAGGACCTTTACGAAGGGGGGCTGCGATTGACGGCCGGCACCCGGGCGACACTGAACTGGGACAGCGGACGGCAGGCCAGCCTGTTCCTCGGTCGAAGCATGCGTCTTGACCAGGAACCGGCCTTCCTCAGTCCGGTACCGGACGCGCCAACGCAACTGTATGACCCATACGGTCTGGCCGCGGAATCCTCGGACTGGGTGGTTCAGGGCAGCTTCACACCTTCGGACCGGGTTCGCGGATGGGGGCATGCCACAATCGACAACGCCGGCAATATTCGACGCGCCGAGGTCACGGTCGATGGGCGCTGGGGAAGACGCAACCAGGGCAGCGTGACCTATATCGTCGACCAGTCTGACCCGCTGAGACAGTCGAACACCTATCCCAATCCGTTCGATCCGGCCGGTCCGGCGATCCAGCGATCACTCAACCGCAATTACGAATTCGTCCAGCTGGCTGCCCAGCAGTTTATCTACGGCAACTGGGGAATGACCGCGACCGGCATCGTCGACCTGGAACGGGATCTGATCACCCGGTCGGAAGTGGGCTTGCTGTTCGATGACGATTGCTTCCGCTTTGAACTGGGTTTCCGCCGGGACAATACCCGGGTTCGGCCCAGTGGCCCGTCGGAAGGTGTCTATGTGCGCCTAAACCTCGCCACTTTCGGCGGTTCAGGTTATGGACAGAGCGACAGGCGTTGGTAGCGACGCCGACAAGGCGCGCAGGCCGTTGACGATCCCCCCGGATCGATACGGTGCCGCTTTCAGGAATCAGGACTGACGATGCGTTTCAAGCGTTACATGACGGGCGTCGCCATTGCCGCCCTGCTGGCCGGCTCGGCCTATGCCCAGACACCGGGGATGGCCGCCGGCAACCTGAACCCGGCGTCGGAAGAGGCCCCGACCCGTCCGGTCGCGGCTCCCGAGTTCCGAATGGCCGACGGGATTGTCGCCACGGTCAACGACAGCATCATCACCGGATACGACCTGCGCCAGCGGATGCTGCTGGTCATCGCGATGACCCAGGTGCAGCCGACCGATGAGAATATCCAGGCGATCCAGCAGGAAGCGCTGAACGTTCTGATCGACGAACGTCTGCAGGCCCAGGAAATCGCCACCTACAAGGACCTCGTCATTTCGGACGCCGAAGTGGACGCCGAAATCGCGTCGATGGCCCAGGAGGCCGGAACGACTGCGGAAACCTATTTGGCATTCCTGGCCGACGGCGGCATCCGGCCCCAGACACTCCGTGATCAGTTGCGTGTTTCGATCGGCTGGCGTGCCCTGGTCGGCGGACGCTTCGGAAGCCGGGCCCGCGTCAGCCGTGGCCAGGTCGAACAGGTCATGCGCCAGCTGGCCGAGTCGTCGTCCAAGCCTCAATATCTGATCGGTGAAATCTATATCGAGGCCGCTCGCGTCGGGGGTCAACAGCAGGCGCTGGATGGTGCGGCCCAGCTGGTCCAGCAGATGGTCCAGGGGGCACCGTTCCAGGCCGTGGCCCAGCAGTTCTCGGCGGCTCCCTCGGCTGTACGCGGCGGGGATGCCGGCTGGGTGGTTCAGGGAACGGTCCAGCCGGCTCTGCAGGCGGCACTGGACCAGCTTGACGTCGGACAGCTTTCGCGGCCGATCCCGGTCGAGGGGGGGGTCTATATTATCTACATGCGCGACAAGCGGGACAATTCGGCGAGCAGTCTGGTGCAGCTGAAACAGGTGATGGTGCAGTTGCCGGAGACGGCGAGCGAGGCCGAGGTGGCGGCGGCGACGGCGCGGCTGACGGCGCTGCAGCCGCAGCTGACCTGCGACAACATGCTGGCGCGGGCCACCTCTGAACAAGGCCTTCTGGGCGCGGACCTGGGCGAGGCCGAAGTGCCCAGCCTGGCCCCGCAATTCCAGCAGGTCGCGCGTTCGGCGACGGTCGGCACCATCAGCTCGCCGGTACGTACCCCGCTGGGCGTGCATCTGCTGGCCGTGTGCGGCCGTCGCGCCGGCGGCATCGAGGCCGCGTCCTATCGCGATGTCGAAAACCGCCTGCGCGGCCAGAACCTGGCCATGCTGGGCCGTCGCTATATCCGCGACCTGCGCGCCGACGCCCTGATCGAGATGAAATAATGGCCGGGCCCCTGCCGCCGCTGGCCCTTTCGCTGGGCGAGCCGGCCGGCGTGGGGCCCGAGATTGTCGCCGCCGCCTGGAACGCCCTGAAAGCCGAAGGGCCGGTCTTCGCCGTGATCGGTGACGCCGGCCTGCTGCGCGCGCGTGAGGTGCCGGTGGTCGAGATCACCGCCCTGTCCGATGCGCCGGGCGTCTTCGCCCGGGCCCTGCCGGTGCTGCACCACCCCCTGCCCGCCCCGGTCCGTCCGGGCCATCCCGAACCGGCCAATGCCGGGGCCGTGGCCGACTGGATCGAACAGGCGGTCAACCTGGCCATGAGCGGCGAGGCCTCGGGCGTGGTCACCGCCCCGATCGCCAAGGCCCCCCTCTATGCCGCCGGCTTCCGCTTTCCCGGCCATACCGAATTCATTGCCGAACTGACCGCCGACATGCCGTTCAGCGGTACGCGCGGCCCGGTGATGATGCTGACTGCGCAGAACCTGCGCGCCTGTCTGGTGACCATCCACGCCCCGCTGGCCGAGGTGCCCGAACTGGTCACGCGCGAGCGGGTCTGCCGAACCGTCCGGGTGGTGAATGAGTCGATGAAGCGCGATTTCGGCATCGCCCACCCGCGCCTGGCCCTGGCCGCCCTCAACCCCCACGCCGGCGAGGGCGGGGCCATCGGCCTGGAGGAGATTGAGGTGCTGGCCCCGGCGGTGGCGATCCTGCGCGCCGAGGGCATCACCATCAGCGACCCCATACCCGCCGACACGATGTTCCACGACGAGGCGCGGTCCACCTATGACGCGGCGATCTGCCTGTATCACGACCAGGCCCTGATCCCGGTCAAGACGCTGGACTTCTGGGGCGGCGTCAACGCCACCCTGGGCCTGCCGATCGTCCGCACCTCGCCCGACCACGGCACCGGGTTCGACATCGCCGGACAGGGGGTGGCCCGCGCCGACAGCCTGATCGCCGCGATCCGGCTGGCCGGAGTGATGGCGGGAGCGAGAGCACAATAATCCCGCTCATCCCCGCGAAGGCGGGGACCCAGGCTTTCCGCCGATCCCCGACGTCCGGCTTGGTCCGGCCGTCAATCCCGGCCATTGTGCCTCACGACAGAACTGGGTCCCCGCCTTCGCGGGGATGATCGGAATCAAGTGACCTCAGACAACCTCCCCTCCCTGCGTGAAACGCTCGACGCCCACGGCCTGCTGGCCAAGAAGAGCTTTGGCCAGCATTTCCTGCTGGACCTGAATGTCACGCGCAAGATCGTGCGGCTGGCCGGGCCGTTCGAGGGGCGGGCCGTTATCGAGGTCGGCCCCGGCCCCGGCGGCCTGACCCGCGCCCTGATCGAGAGCGATGCGGGCAAGGTGGTGCTGGTCGAGAAGGATCCGCGCTTCCTGCCCCTGCTGGCCGAGCTGGACGACGGCACCGGACGGCTGGTGACGGTCGAGGCCGACGCCCTCAAGGTCGATGAAGCGACCCTGGTCGAGGGCCCGGCCCATGTGGTCTCGAACCTGCCCTATAATGTCGGCACGCCGCTGCTGATCAAATGGATCACCGGGCCGTGGCTGCCGGTCGCCCTGACCCTGATGTTCCAGAAGGAGGTCGCCGAGCGGATCGTCGCCGCCCCGGGCGAGGACGCCTATGGCCGGCTGGCCGTCATCGCCCAGGCCGTGTGCGAGGCCCGTATCGTCATGCACCTGCCGGCCGCGGCCTTCACCCCCCCGCCCAAGGTGGCCAGCGCCGTGGTGCATCTGGTCCCCCGCCCCGACCGGCCCGACCGGGCCACGCTGAAACGGCTGGAAACCATCACCGCCGCCGCCTTCGGCCAGCGCCGCAAGATGCTGCGCTCCAGTTTGAAACAGCTGGGCGGCGCGGCCCTGTGCGAGGCGGCCGGGGTCAACCCTGACGCCCGGGCCGAGGTCATCGACGGGGCCGGATTCCTGCGGCTGGCGGCGGCACTGGGTTAGGGCATTCCCAACCCCGCTCATCCCCGCGAAGGCGGGGACCCAGTCCTGTTCATCGGGACACCGGCGTTTCCGGACGACGGCCGGCACCAACTGCAGAAGACCGATCGCCCAGATCACTGGGTCCCCGCCTTCGCGGGGATGAGCGGTTATGGAGGGCGCGCGACACCGGGCAACGATCCGGCCGCGAGCCGCGTTAAGGCCGCAACGGGCCACCCCGGGTCCGGACTGAAATTATGAGATTCCCCATGCACGTCCTCGTCGCCGGTGCCACCGGCAAGACCGGTCTTCGTCTCGTTCGTGAGCTTCTGACCGGCGGACACCAGCCCGTTGCCCTGGTCCGGGACGACTCCGACACCAAGGACCTGCCCGAGGGCACGACCCTGCGTCGCGGCGACCTGACCGACCTGCCCGCGGATGTCTGCGACGGTTGCGATGCCGTGGTGTTCGCGGCCGGGTCCGGCGGCGACACTGACGACGCGATGACGGACAAGGTCGACCGTGACGGGGCGATCACCCTGATCGACAGGGCCCGTGCGGCGGGCGTGAACCGCTTCGTCATGCTCAGTTCCGTCGGGGCGGACAATCCCGATCCGGACGGCGACCTGGCCCACTATCTGAAGGCCAAACACGACGCCGACGAACATCTGAAGGCCTCGGGTCTCAGCTATGCCATCGTCCGTCCGGTCGCCCTGACCGAAGACGACGGCCGGGGCGAGATCCGCTTTGGCGACGCGGTCGACGTCAGCGGCAAGGCCGCCCGGGGCGATGTCGCGACCGTTCTGGCCCAGGCCCTGACAGACAGCGACTGGACCGGACAGACGCGGATGATGGAGTCCGCCCCGACCTGACCGGCACGCCGGGTGCCGGGCCATCGTTGTCTTCACCGCCCGAATCGCCGGTACGATTCGAGCGTGCCGCGGGCTCAACGCGGCCAGAGCCGAAAGGGAACATCATGTCGACCTGCAAGGACTCCACCGGCGATACCTGGGAAATCTATATGGGTGCGGACGGTCACCGCTGGCGTCGAACCGCCGCGAACGGCCGGATCGTCGGTGCCGCGACCCAGGGCTATGCCAACCGACAAGACTGCATCGACAACGCCACGCGCAACGGGATGAGCTGCGAACCGTCGTAGTCAGGGCTGAACCGCCTCTGCTGTCAGGACCGTTGATGACGGTCTCACTCATCTTGGTGACCCCCCGGTCCTGTGGGATACCCGGGCCATGACCAGCGACATCCAGCCGTTCCGCGCCATCGCCATCAGCCGGCTGGCCCATGCCCTGAAGGCCGAAGGCCGGTCGATCATCCATATGGAGTTCGGCCAGCCCTCGACCGGGGCCCCGGCCGCCGCCATCGCCCGCGCCCATCAGGTGCTGGACAGCGACGGCATGGGCTATTGGGAGAGCCCGCTGCTGAAGGCGCGGATTGCCCGGCACTATCAGGACCGGTACGGCATCACGGTCGCGCCCGAGCGGCTGCTGCTGACCTGCGGGGCGTCACCGGCCCTGGTGCTGACCCTGACCTCGCGCTTCCGGCCCGGCGACCGCATCGCCATGGCCCGACCCGGCTATGTCGCCTATCGCAATACGGTGCGCGGCCTACGGATGGAGGCGGTCGAGATCGGCTGTGGTCCGGATGAGCACTACCAGCTGACGGCGCGGGCGCTGGAGGCACTCGACCCGGCCCCGGCGGGGGTGATCATCGCCAGCCCGGCCAATCCGACCGGCTCCATCATCCCGGCGGCGGAACTGGCCGCCATCGCCGCCGTCTGTGCCGAGCGCGGCATCACCATCATTTCCGACGAGATCTATCACGGCCTCAGCTTCGGCGCGCCGACGCCGTCGATGCTGGAGTTCACCTCCGACGCCCTGGTGATCAACAGCTTCTCCAAATACTGGAGCATGACCGGCTGGCGGCTGGGCTGGCTGCTGGTGCCGGCCGACCATGTCGAGACGGCCAAGGCCTATATCGGCAACCTGTTCCTGACCCCGCCGTCGCTGAGCCAGCACGCCGGTCTGGTGGCCATGGACCAGACCGAAGAGCTGGAGGGCCATGTCGCCGTCTATCGCCGCAATCGCGACCTGATGCTGGCCGCCCTGCCCGCCCTGGGGCTGAAGACCATCGCCCCGCCCGACGGCGCCTTCTACATCTGGGCCGACATCAGCCATCTCAGCCACGACAGCCTGGCCTTTTGCGAGGCCCTGCTGCGCGACACCGGCGTCGCCACCGCCCCCGGCGTCGATTTCGACCCGGTGGACGGCAGCCATTTCATCCGCATCAGCTTCGCCGTGTCCACGGCGGAGGTGGAAGAGGCGCTGCGGCGGATGGTGGGGTGGTTCGGGGAGCGGGTAGCGGGGTGATGGGGATTAGCAACCCGATTGTGAAAATCAGGTGGGCGACTGTGCATCGGACCCTGGATCGCCCATAAATTGAATTGGCCCGCTTTCCATCCAACACGGGAAAATCGACCGCCCGTTCTTCGCCCGCAGGAGCTACCGACTGCATGCCAGCCGAATCCGACGACGAGAATTCCGGAAATTACTCAAAGACTGTCGAGTTCGCAGTCGCTGCTGCAGTGTTTGTCGTTTGCGCGATGTTTTTCGGCCTTTCGCGTGCGCTGCTTCTAACGACGGCAACGGGCGTTGTTTTCATAGTCACCACCGAAAAGTGGCACCTTGCATCACGACCCTGGTTTATCGTTTTGATGGCGAGCGTCTGGATGTCGCATGTTTCGGCAATAATGCTCTTTGATGTTCCCAGTCATATTCAGGGAGCCGCCCTGCTTGTTCCAATCATGGTTGTCGAAGCCATTGCGCTGTTCCTGCTGGTTTCTGCGATAGAAAAGCGCACCGAAAAGCCCCACGCTGGCAGCAAGAACTAGGTGGGACCCGCAGTCGCAGGCGCGGGAAGCTGACTGCCCAAGAACCTTCCGCTCGAGGTCAGCGCTATCCGCCTTCTTCAGGTCGATGGCAGTCAAGGGTGCCCGATCACAGGCAGACTTTTCAACCGGACCCGTTCGACTCGCCCTGTGACACGTGGACTGGTCGCCCCTTTCAGCCACATCGACGACACACCCAACACACCGCCCCCGCCACAGCCGCCACGACGGTCCCAAATGCGACCTTCCCGGCCAGAATCCGCGCTTTGCGGCGCGCCATCCCCCTGATGTGACGCGGCTTTCTGCGGCGGGGTGCCAAATTTCCCGCCCCGGTCCGGGTCTGGGGGACACTGGGAGCATGACTATTGCCCTGCCCGCATCGCCGCGCCGTCGTGCGCCCTATCGCATCCGTGGAGGGCGGGTCTGGGCCTGTATCCGTGCCCGCTATCTGGCGGGGGAGAGTGCGTCGGCCCTGACGGCGGAGTTTGACGTCAGTGTGTATGCGATCCGGCGGCGGATCACCCGCGAGGGGTGGAGCAAGCGGGGGCTGGCGGAGGCGGAGGATGGGGCCTGTCCTGACGTCGGTGCGGAGGCCAGTGCCCCTCCACCGCTGCGCGGTCCCCCTCCCCATGGGCATGGGGAGGAGACGGGGGGATTCAACGACTGTCGTCATCCTTCGGCGTGCGCAGCACGACCGGAGGACCCAGCGGCGGGCGCGAGCCCGACCCTGTCGCGGACACCAACGGTGGACACAGGGTGGGCGGACAGGTCGCCTGCGGCGCCGCTGGGTCCTCCGGTCGGCGCCGCTGACGCGGCTGGCCGGAGGATGACGACAGTGGAAGGCCCCTTGCTGGAACCACGGGCACCGGCCGGCCTCGAGTCCAATCGCGACCCGCTGAAACGGGTCACCGCAGACGACACGAACATCACCGATTTGAAGGTGATGCCCGGGAATTCAGACGTCGGACCGCAATCGTTGGACTCCTTGCACCCGGTTTTTCTAGAGTCCTATTCGCCCGCCGGGTCGCGTCGCCCCTCGACCGCAACGCGCTCTCCCTCCCCTTGGGAATAGGCAGGAGGTGCCCTGACGTCGCTGCGGCGGCTCTAGACCGCCTCGTTCAGCAGGGCCTGGCGGTAGCCCTTGAGCCAGATGTTGCGCGACTGTTTGGAGCGTTCGGCGTGGTAGATGTGGGCCAGCTCGGCATAGGACCGGTCGAAATCGTCATTGACGAAGACATAGTCGAATTCGTCGCAGTGCTCGATCTCGCCCTTGGCGTTCTGGATACGGCGTTCGATCACGTCCTCGGCGTCCTGGGACCGGGTCACCAGCCGGCGGCGCAGTTCCTCGAGGCTGGGCGGCAGGATGAAGACGCGCACCGCGTCGTCCGGGCATTTTTCGGCGATGTCGCGGGCGCCCTGCCAGTCGATGTCGAACAGGACGTCACGGCCCTCGGACAGGGCCCGGTCGATCGGGGCGCGCGGCGAGCCATAGCGGGCCCCGTGCACGTCGGCCCACTCCAGAAAGGCGTCCTGATCGATCAGCCGTTGGAACTCGGCGTCATCGACGAAATGATAGTCACGGTCGGCGACCTCGCCGGGACGGATCGCGCGGGTGGTCATCGACACCGACAGCTCCAGCCCGCCGTGGTCGGCCATCAGCCGGCGGCACAGCGAGGTCTTGCCGGCCCCGGAAGGACTGGCGACGATCAGGAGGACACCCCGGCGGGGCGTGCGTTCATTCGACATTCTGGACCTGTTCACGCAGCTGTTCGATCACCGCCTTGAGGTCGAGGCCGGTGGCGGTGAGGGCGGTGGTAGCTGATTTGGCGCACAGGGTGTTGGCCTCGCGCATGAATTCCTGGGTCAGGAAGTCGAGTTTCCGGCCGGCGGGGGGTTGGTGCAACAGGGTGCGGGCTGAATCGACATGGGCGGTCAACCGGTCCAGCTCCTCGCGCACGTCGGCCCGGGCGGCCAGGGCGGCGGCTTCCAGCACGATCCGGTCAGCCAGGCCCGGGGCCCCCGCCTCGCTAAGATTGGGGGCCAGATCGGTCATGCGGCGGGCGAAACGCTCGCCCACGGCGGTGGTCTGTGCCCCGGCCTGGAGGGTGGCCTCGGCGGTCAGGTCGGCGATGCGGTCGACGAAGCCGGTCAGCACCGGCAGCAGCTGGCCCCCTTCTCGCTCACGCGACAGTTTGAGGGCGTCGAGGGCGGCGTCGATCGTGGCGGCCATGGCGGCCTCGACGACGGCGCGGGCCTCGGGATCGTCGTCCGGCTCGGCCACTTCCAGCACACCCCGCAGGGCCAGCAGGCCGTCGGCGCTGGGCGGGGTGGTGCCCTGTTCGGCCAGGGCGTTGGCGAGAGCCAGATAGTGGTCCAGCACCGCCTGGTTGACCCGCACGGTCGGGGTGCCGCTCTCCAGCCGTTTGGCCTGAAGGCCGACGGTGACCTGACCGCGTCCCAGCCGGGCCTGGGCCGAGGTCCGGGCCAGCCGCTCCAGACTGTCGAAACCCGGCGGACCGCGGAAGCGGACATCGAGGGTGCGGCCGTTGACCGACCGGGCCTCGACCGACCAGGTCCAGCCGTCCTGCGCCCCGTCGGCGCGACCGAAGCCGGTCATGCCGGAGAGGACGCTCATGGGGTGGTCGCGGGCGGGCGGGCGGCAGGCGTGGGCCGGACCGTGATCACCGCCACGCCCGGTGCCGCCGGACCGGCCGACGCCCCGTCGTCCTCGGCATCCGGCGCGACCTCGGGTATGACCACCAGCGGCGGCAGGCCCGCCTTCTCGCGCTCGATCGCCCGCCACCGGGCGACATTGGCCAGATGTTCGGCATAGGTGCGGGCAAAGGCGTGGCCGCCGCTGCCGTCGGCGACGAAGAACAGTTCGTCACTGCGCGGCGGGTTGAGCACCGCGGCCAGGGCGTCCTCGCCCGGATTGGCGATCGGCGTCGGCGGCAGGCCGTCAATCTGATAGGTGTTCCACGGCGTCTGGCGGTCCAGTTCCGAGCGGCGGATGCCCCGGCCCAACGGCCGTCCCTGGGTGATGCCGTAGACGATGGTCGGATCACTCTCCAGCCGCATGCCGAGACGCAGCCGGTTGGAGAAGGCGGCGGCGACGCGCGGCCGCTCCGACGCGAGACCCGTCTCCTTCTCAACGATCGAGGCCAGGATCATCGCCTCCTCGGGCGAGGTGACCACGGAATTGGGGCTGCGCAACTCCCACAGCCGGGCCAGGTTGCGGTCGCGGGCGCGCTGCATCCGGGTGATGACGGCAGAGCGGGCCTCGCCGCGGCTGATCTCATAGGTGTCGGGCCACAGACTGCCCTCGGCCGGAACCTCGACCTCACCGGTCAGGATGGTCTGGCGGTTCAGGATGTCGACCGCCTGGGCCGAGGACCAGCCCTCTGGCAGGGTCAGATAGTGGCGCACCACCCGCCCCTCGACCAGCAGGATGATGACCGAACGCAGCGAGGCGCGCGACGGTACCTCATACTCACCGGCGCGCAGCTTGCGATCGGCCCCGGTAAGGCTGACGGCCGCCTTGAACATGTCGGTCGAGCGGATCACCCCGGCCTGTTTCAGCGTGCCGGCGATGGCGGGCACGCCCGAACCGCTGGGCAGGGTGACGATGGTGGTGTCGCCGGTCGCGGCGGCCGGACCCGGCGCGTAGAACACACTCCAGCCCCAGGCCAGGCCCGCGATCAGAAACAGGCTGAAGGTGGCCGAGGCCGCCAGCAGCCCGACCATCAGGCCGGATCGCCCGCCCCCCGACGGACCCGGCGTCGCCCCCCGGCGCATCTAGTCGACCTTCTTGAAGATGACGGAGGCATTGGTGCCGCCGAAACCGAAACTGTTGGACATGGCCACATCGATCTTGCGGGCCTTGCCCTTGTGCGGGACCAGGTCGATGGCGGTCTCGTGCTCGGGATTGTCGAGGTTGATGGTCGGCGGCGCGACCTGGTCGCGGATCGCCAGCACGCAGAAAATCGACTCAATCGCCCCGGCGGCCCCCAGCAGGTGTCCGGTCATCGACTTGGTCGAGGACACGGCCAGATCCTTCGCATGGTCACCGACCAGCCGTTCGATCGCGCGCAGTTCGATCCAGTCGGCCATGGTCGAGGTGCCGTGGGCATTGATGTAGTCGAGGTCCGACGGCTGCATCCCCGCCCGCTTCAGCGCCGCCTTCATGGCCCGCAGCCCGCCCTCCCCGTCCTCGGACGGGGCGGTGATGTGATAGGCGTCGCCGCTCATGCCGTAGCCGACCACCTCGGCATAGATTTTCGCGCCGCGCGCCTTGGCGTGTTCATATTCCTCCAGCACCATGATCCCGGCCCCCTCACCCATGACGAAACCGGCGTGGTCCTTGTCATAGGGACGGCTGGCCTTTTCCGGCGTGTCGTTGAAGGCGGTGCACAACGCCTTGCAGGCCAGGAAGCCGGCGATGCCGATCGGCACGATCGAGCTTTCGGCCCCGCCCGCGACCATCACATCGGCATCATCCATGGCGATCATCCGCGCCGCATCGCCGATGGCGTGGGCCCCGGTGGCGCAGGCGGTGACCACCGAATGGTTCGGCCCCTTCAGCCCGTGGCGGATCGAGATCTGGCCCGAGGTCAGATTGATCAGGGCCGAGGGGATGAAAAACGGGCTGACCCGGCGCGGCCCCTGTTCCTTGAGGATGATGGCGGTTTCGGCGATGGGGCCCAGCCCCCCGATGCCCGACCCGACCATGACGCCGGTCCGCTCCTGGTCCTCATCGCTCTCGGGCTTCCAGTTCGCATCGGCCAGGGCTTCATCGGCGGCGGCGATGGCATAGACGATGAAGTCGTCGACGCGTTTGCGGTCCTTGGGCGACATCACCTGTTCGTGGTCGAACACCCCCGGCTGGCCCGGTGCCCCGCCGCCGCGCCCGTCGACCGACGGAATCTCGCCCGCAATCGTGCAGCCCCAGCCCTCGACATCGAAATTGGTGATCGGACCGATGCCGGAGCGACCGTCCCGGATTCCCTGCCAAACATGCTCGACACCCGAACCAAGCGGGGTCAACAGGCCGAGACCGGTGACTACAACGCGGCGCATGGGCGCTCCTTCAAAAGAATCCGTGCCCAGAAACAGTAATGGCCGCCGGGCGTGCCCGCTAGGGGCGCACCACGGCGGCCACTGAAACCGTCAGTTGACCGAGGGTCAGCCGGCCAGTTTGCCGTCGATGAATTTGACGGCGTCGCCGACGGTCTGGATGTGCTCGGCGGCGTCATCCGGGATCTCGATGTCGAATTCTTCTTCGAAAGCCATGACCAGTTCGACGTTGTCGAGCGAGTCAGCGCCCAGGTCGTCGATGAAGCTGGCCTTTTCGACGACTTTTTCGGGATCGGCGTCCAGATGGTCGATGACGATCTTGCGAACGCGTTCCAGGGTGTCGGACATGGGGTCTCTGCCTTCATTATGGTGCCGCAGCACCAGCGTTTGTCTTCGTATTTGCCGTCCCACGACAGCGCCGGTCGCGCAAGCCCAAAGAGGCCGCACATCCGGTTGCGTCATCGCCCTTTAGCACAGCCGCCCCCGGGGGGAAGAGTCGTTGCGGGGTTTGATGATGCCGAACCTCAAGCCCGGGGGCGGTTGACCCACCACACCAGCGCACCACCGACCAGGGCCATGGGCGCACCATAGATGGCCCAGATGATCTGGCCGGTCATGAAACTGCCGGGCAGGACGTTCAGCCCCTGCAGCACCCAGATCAGGCCGATCAGCAGCATCGGCCCACTGACGATAGTGGCGAGGATACGCAGGGCTTTCATCAGATCATCGCCATGCCGCCGTTCACATGCAGCGTCTGCCCTGTGACATAGGCGGCTTCGTCAGACGCCAGATAGACGGCGGCGGCGGCGATCTCGTCCCCCGTGCCCAGACGGCCGGTGGGGATGTTCTTGAGGATGGTCTCGCGCTGGGCGTCATTCAGGACGTCCGTCATCGGCGAGGCGATGAAGCCGGGGGCGATACAATTCACCGTGATGCCTCGGCTGCCGACCTCCTGGGCCAGGGATTTGGAGAAGCCGATCATGCCGGCCTTGGAGGCAGCATAGTTGGTCTGGCCGGGGTTGCCGGTGACGCCGACCACCGAGGTGATGCCGATGATCCGGCCCGAGCGGCGCTTCATCATCCCCTTCATCGCCGCGCGCGACAGCCGGAAATAGCTCTCGAGGTTGATCTTGATGACGTCCGAGAAATCCTCGTCCTTCATCCGCATCAGCAGGCCGTCTTTCGTGATGCCGGCATTGGCCACCAGAATGTCGAGCGGGGCCCCGGCGGCCTCTTCGGCGCGGGCGATCAGGCCGTCGACCGACTCGGCATCCGACAGGTTGGCGGCGGCGGCGAAGGCGCGCTCGCCCAATTCCTTGGCCAAATCCTGCAGCACCGCCTCACGCGTGCCGGACAGGACCACGGTCGCGCCCTGGGCGTGCAGCGACCGGGCGATGGCCCCGCCGATACCGCCGGTCGCCCCGGTGACGAGGGCGGTCTTGCCTGTGAGATTGAACATCTATTTCTCCGCTCATCCCCGCGCAGGCGGGGACCTAGATTTGAACCACCGCGTCCCGGACCGAAGCAAGGTCTGGGTCCCCGCCTTCGCGGGGATGAACGGATTAGTTGATGGACTTCGCGAACGCTTCGAGGTCTTCCGGCGTGTTCAGCGCGCCGCTTTCGGCGTCGGGGGCGATGCGTTTGGCCATGCCGGTCAGCACCTTGCCCGAACCGATCTCGGCGAAACGGGTCACGCCCCCCTCACCCGCCATCCACTCCATCGACTCGCGCCAGCGCACGCGACCGGTGACCTGTTCGACCAGCAGGCGGCGGATGGTCTCCGGGTCGGTCTCGGGGCGGGCGGTGACGTTGGCGACCACGGGCACGACCGGTCCCAGCAGGGTCGCCCCGGACAGGGCCTCGGCCATCTCGTCGGCGGCGCGCTGCATCAGCGGGCAGTGGAACGGGGCCGAAACGTTCAGCGGAATCGCCCGTGCCCCCAGTTCCTTGGCCTTTTCGATCGCGCGGTCCACGGCAGCCTTGTCGCCCGAGATGACGATATTGCCGGCGTTGTTGTCATTGGCGACGACACAGACGCCGACTTCGGACCCCGCCTTGGCCGCAGCCTCGGCCAGGGCCAGGTCGGTCTTCGGGCCGATCAGCGAGGCCATGGCCCCCTGGCCCACCGGCACAGCGCGCTGCATGGCCTGACCGCGCAGCTTCAGCAGCCGGGCGGTATCGGCGAGGCTCAGCGCCCCGGCCGCGCACAGGGCCGAATATTCGCCCAGCGAATGACCGGCGACGAGGGCGGCGCGGGACACCTCGATGCCGAACTCGACCTTGAGCACCCGCACGGCGGCCAGGGACACCGCCATCAGGGCGGGCTGGGCGTTTTCGGTCAGGGTCAGCTGGTCCTCAGGGCCCTCGCGCATCAGCAGGGCCAGCTTCTGACCCAGGGCGTCGTCGACCTCGGCATAGACCTCACGGGCGCTGGCAAAGGCGTCGGCCAGGGCCACGCCCATGCCGACCGACTGGCTGCCTTGTCCGGGAAACAGGAGGGCGAGGGTCATGGGCGGTCCGCAAACAGTTGAATCAGGGGGGGCAGCGGTAGGACAAACCCCCGAAGGCGGCAAGTCGCGAACGCCTTGCCCTGCCCCCCCTTTTCCCCTATATGCGCCCGCTTTCCAGGGCTTCGGTCCTGTCGCGGAACATCAAAGGGTTCGGGAAGTCATTCCGGCCGCCGCTACAGGAGCCATCGTGGGATCGGACTTTAACCCGGTCTGTTCCACGCCGACGCCCACAAGGGAGACTACCGCATGGCTCTTTACGAGCACACGGTCATGTCGCGCCAGGATATCAGCGCGCAACAGGCCGAAGCGCTGAACGACACCATCAAGGGCTTGATCGAAGCTGGCGGCGGTTCCGTCGCCAAGATCGAGTACTGGGGTCTGCGCAACCTGACCTACCGGGTCAAAAAGAACCGCAAGGCGCACTATTCGCTGCTCGCCGTCGATTGCCCGCCCGCCGCCATGGCCGAGGTCGAGCGTCAGCTGTCGATCAATGAAGACGTGCTGCGCTGGCTGACCGTCCGCGTCGAGGAGCTCGACCTCGAGCTGTCGCCGCTGCTGGCCCGCCGTGAACGCGAGCGTGAACGTGAACGCGAGCGCACCCCGCGCACCGACGAGGCGGCAACGCCCGCCGTCGCCGAAGCCGAATAAGGAAGGCGCATCATGACCGATACGACTGCTCCCCGCGGCGCACCCACGCCCGGCACCCCCGCCGGCTCCGGCGCTGCCGGCCGCCGCCCCTTCTATCGTCGCCGCAAGGTTTGCCCGTTCTCGGGTGAAGGCGCGCCGAAGATCGACTACAAGGATGTGAAGCTGCTGCAGCGTTACATCTCCGAACGCGGCAAGATCGTGCCCTCGCGCATCACCGCTGTTTCCCAGATCAAGCAACGCGAACTGGCCAAGGCCATCAAGCGCGCCCGCTATCTGGCCCTCCTGCCCTATGTGGTGAAGTAATGAAGGTCGTTCTGCTCGAGCGCGTCGATAACCTCGGCGCCATCGGCGATGTCGTGACCGTCAAGGACGGCTTCGCTCGTAACTTCCTGCTGCCGCGCGACAAGGCTCGCCGCGCGACGTCCAACAACCTGAAAGCCTTCGAACTCGAACGCGCCGCCATCGAGGCCCGCAACGAGAAGAACAAGGAAGAGGCCGGCAAGATCGGCGAGAAGATCGACGGTCAGACCTATGTCATGATCCGTCAGGCCGGCGAGACGGGCCAGCTGTACGGTTCGGTCGGCGGTCGCGACGTTGTCGAGGCCATCACGGCTGAAGGCGGCAAGGTCGAGCGCAGCCAGATCGTGCTGAACACGCCGATCAAGTCGCTGGGCGTCCACGAAGTGCCGGTTCGCCTGCACGCCGAGGTCTCGGTCAAGGTCAAGATCAACATCGCGCGTTCGGCCGAAGAAGCCGAGCGTCAGGCCGCTGGTGAAGACGTCATCAAGGCTGCCTATGACGAGGACCGCGCTGCGGCTCTCGAACAGGCTCGCGACATGGTTGCCGGCGGTGCCGGCCAGCAGGACGGCCTGGGCTCGGAAGCCTAGGTCTGACAGCGACCCCAAGATGAAGAGGGCGCACCTTCGCGGGTGCGCCCTTTTTCATGCCTTGCGGACCCGGGTCGATGCCCTTGTCCGGCCCTGATCGTGCTGGCACAGTGGATCGAATAACATCGAGGTGCCCCATGATCCGCAACACATCGCTGGCCATGGCTCTCGCGGTCAGCCTGATCGCCGGAACGGCGGTGGCCCGCGACATGACGGTCGGGCAATTTCTGACGACCGCCAACGGCATTCCGCGCAATCCCACGGCCCTGCTGCGCAGCGATACCCGTCGCCTGATGACCGAAACACGGGCCAGCTTCGCCGCGATCCGGGCGAATGAACAGGCTGCCCGGGCCGCGGGTCGTCGCCCGGCCACCTGTATGCCGGAACGAGTATCGGTGAACCCGGACCAGCTGCTGGGCCGGCTCAACGCCATTCCCGTCGCCCGCCGTAATATCAGCCTGACCCAGGCCCTGACCGAATGGATGGCCGAAGAGCATCCCTGCCCGGCCTGACCGGAACACAAACCGGCCTGAACCGGCTCTCACCGGACCGTCCACAGAGGTGTCCCCGTTCATCTGGACCGGGACTGATATTTCCGTCCGCTTCCGACGCAGGGCAGGGCTAAGCGTTAACCGATGAACGCCTTCTCCCCCTTCTCCGCCGACTCCGCGTCGATTTCGTCCCTGCCGCACAATCTGGAGGCCGAGCAGGCGCTGCTCGGCTCGCTGATGTTCGACAATGCGGTGTTCGAGCGGCTGTCGGACCGGCTGCGCGGTTCGCATTTCTACGAGCCGTTCCACAACCGGCTGTTCGACGCGATCGAGGACCATATCCGCCAGGGCATGCTGGCCGAGCCGACCATATTGATGGAGCGGTTCAAACAGGACCCGGCCTTCGCCGAGTTCGGGGGGCTGCGCTATCTGGCTGACCTGGTCGACAGGGCTCCGCCCGCGGCCAATGCCGCCGACTATGCGCGAGTCGTCTATGACCTGGCCCTGCGTCGCGACCTGATCCGCATCGGCGGGGACATCATGAAGGAGGCCCCCGATCCCGAGCGGAAGGCCATCGACCAGATCGAACAGGCCGAGCAGTCGCTGTATTCACTGGCCGAGACAGGCAAGCCGTCGTCCGGCTTTGTCAGCTTCTCCACAGCCCTGGCCGGGGCTGTTCAGATGGCGGGCGAGGCCTATCAGCGCGACGGCAAGCTGGCCGGCCTGGCCACCCAGCTGCATGACCTCGACCAGAAGCTGGGCGGCCTCTACCCGTCCGACCTGCTGATCCTCGCGGGCCGTCCGTCGATGGGCAAGACTGCGCTGGCGACCAATATCGCCTTCAATATCGCCCGCAACTATCGCTGGGAGCCGACGCCGGAGGGTCGCAAGACGGTCAACGGCGGGGTGGTCGCCTTCTTCTCACTGGAGATGAGCGCCGAACAGCTGGCCATGCGGATCCTGGCCGATGCGTCGGGCGTGTCGTCGGACCGGCTGAGGAAGGGCGAGATCGACGCCTCGGACTTCGGCAAGGTGCGCGACGCGGCCATCGAGATCGGCGAGAGCCCCCTGTACATCGACGCCACCGGCGGTCTGGCCATCTCCAAGCTGGCGGCGCGGGCGCGACGGCTGAAGCGGGCCGAACAGGGCCTGGACCTGATCATCATCGACTACCTGCAGCTGATCACCGTCGGTGACGGCAACAACCAGCGCAACCGGGTGCAGGAGGTGTCGGAGATCACCGGCGGGCTCAAGGCCCTGGCCAAGGAGCTGAACGTGCCGATCCTGGCCCTGTCGCAGCTGTCGCGTCAGGTCGAAAACCGCGAGGACAAGCGGCCCCAGCTGTCCGACCTGCGCGAATCCGGCTCGATCGAGCAGGACGCCGACTGCGTGATGTTCGTCTATCGCGAGAGCTACTATCTGGGCCGGACCGAGCCGCGCGAAGGGACCGAAGAGCATCTGAAATGGCAGGAGGATATGGACATCCTGCAGCACCAGGCCGAGGTCGTCATCGGCAAGCAGCGCCACGGCCCCATCGGCATCGTCAAGCTGAGCTTCGACGCAGACACCACCCGGTTCGGCAACCTGGCCAACGACGGCCGCTATTCGAATTTCCGCGACATTCCCGAATAGGTCAGAGCGGGCCGGTGCCGAGGCCGGGACCGACGGTCAGGCAGAAGGCGACATAGGCGATCACAGCGGCGATGATCCAGGACCAACGACGCGGGGTCGCCGGGGCCGGACTTTCCCCGGTCGGTCCCAAGCGGCCAGCAAGCATCACCGCCAGCCAAAGACCGAGCGGCATGGCCCCGAGGGTCAGGGCCGTGTCCAGAATGCCGCCCGTCCTGTCCCCGGCGAACAGGGCCGCCGAGGCGGTAAGCGCGACCAGGCCCCCGAGCCACGGCATCAGGAAACGACGACGGTCCCCGGCCCGGTCCTGACCAGTCGACAGGGTCCGCATGCCGCGCGTCAGCCCCCGTCGGGTCAGGTCATAGCCGGCGATGCCGACACCCACAGCGAAAACCCGCCACGACGGCGGCCACCCCAGCTGCCCCGCGGCGAAATTCCAGTCATCGGTTGCGGCCAGTCCGTCCACCACCAGCTGGGCGAAGAACCAGAACAGCGCCAGACCACCAGTCAGTAAAAGGAAGAGACGCATCTCGCCGAACACGATCCGACGGTTGGCGGTCAGGGACAGCGCGACCAGACCCACGGCCAGATTGCCGAGCGGGCCGCCGAGGTCGGTGACGGCGTTTCCGCCGGTACAACGAAAGAAGATGGTGGTGATCAGCCGAATATCACCCCCGACCGCCAGACAGCCGAGGCCATGACCGACGACCTCGTGCGAAACGGTCGCGGTCAGGGCGGCCAGCACCCCGATCGCGGCCAGCGTGGGAAGGTCGTCGCGAACCATCGGTATGCTCATCCCACAGAGAGGCGTGTTTTCCGGCTGCGTGACAAGGGCCTTGCGCCCCGGGACCGACCACCATGGAGATTTCGACGGAAATCCCCTTCCGCACCGCACAAAATTTGCGGCATAAGGCGTTCATGCCCGCTCCTGCTACGCTTTTCGTCGACCTGAACGCCCTCGCGCACAATTTCCATGCGCTGGAGGCGATCGGCGGCGTGCCGGTCCATCCGGTGGTCAAGGCCGACGCCTATGGCCTGGGTGCAGTGCCGGTGGCGCGCCGGTTGATGGCCGAGGGGGCGCGCACCTTCTTCGTCGCCCGGGCCGGTGGCGGTTTCGCCCTGCGCAAGGCCCTGGGGCCGGAGCCCGCCATCTATGTGCTGGACGGCTGCGTCGGTGACGGGGCGGCCGCAATGATCGCGGCCGACCTGAGGCCGATCCTGAATCACGGCCAGCAACTGGCGGCCTGGCAGGCGGCCGGCGGCGGGGCCTGTGGTCTGCAGATCGACACCGGCATGAACCGGCTGGGCTTCCGGCCCGAAGACGCACCCGAGCCGTTCGCGGGCCTGGGTCTGGTGATGAGCCACCTGGCCTGCGCCGACGCCCCCGATACACCGATGAACCGCCAGCAGCGCGACGCCTTCGCCGCCGCGGTCCAGCGCTATCCCGGCGTGGTGCGGTCGTTCGCCAATTCGGGAGGCGTCTTCCTCGGCCCGGACTTCGCCTTCGACGCCGTTCGGCCCGGCATCAGTCTGTACGGCAGTGGCCCCGAGGGCCGCCCCGACGACCGGTTACAGGCAGTCGCCAGCTTCACGGCCGAGGTGCTGCAGGTGCGGGACGTGCCGGTCGGCGAAAGCGTCGGCTATTCCCAGGGCTTCCGGGCCGAGACGCCGCGCCGGATCGCCATCTGTGCCGCCGGATATGCCGATGGAGTCTTGCGGAGCACGAGCCCCTGGGGCGCGGCGTGGCTGGACGGGGCGTTACGATCGATCGTCGGACGGGTGTCGATGGACGTCATCGCTGTCGACGTTACCGGCGCGGATGTCAGCGTCGGCGACCGGGCCGAGCTGTTCGGGGCCAACCGGTCGCTGGACGAGGCGGCGACCGCGGCCGGGACCATCGCCTATGAGCTGCTGTCCGCGGTCACGCCACGGGTGCCACGGGTCTATATCGACTGAGCCATACCGCCCGCGTCAATATCGGACGCAGGCGTCGTTCGCCCCCTGCCCCACCGCCGCCGACTCCTGTAAGTCAGGGACATGGCCAGAGACGGTGCGATCTATGTTTGTCAGTCCTGCGGCGCGGTCCACGGCAAGTGGTCCGGCCAGTGCGGGGCCTGTAACCAGTGGAACTGTATCGTCGAGGAGAGCCGCGCGGCCCCGCCGGGGGCGATGAAGCCGGTCAGTGCCGGCCGGATGCGCGGCCTGACGTTCGAGACCCTGCAGTCGGACACGCCCGAGCCGGCGCGTATCGTCACCGGGGTCAAGGAGTTCGACCGGGTATGTGGCGGCGGGGTGGTGCCCGGCTCGGCCATATTGCTGAGTGGCGATCCCGGGGTCGGCAAGTCGACCCTGCTGCTGGACGTGGCCGGGCGGGCGGCGCTCAAGGGGGCCCGGGTCGCCTATATCTCGGGCGAGGAGGCGATCGAGCAGATCCGGGCGCGGGCCAAGCGGATGGCCCTGTCCAAGGCCCCGGTCGAACTGGCCTCGGCCACGGCCCTGCGCGACATCCTCGGCACGCTGAAGCGCGAGAAATTCGACATCGTCATCGTCGATTCGATCCAGACCCTGTGGTCCGACGCTCATGAGGCCGGGCCCGGCTCGGTCACCCAGGTGCGGGCTTGCGCCGGGGAGATGGTGCGGCTGGCCAAGTCGCACGGCGTGGCCGTGGTGCTGGTCGGCCATGTGACCAAGGACGGTCAGGTCGCCGGACCGCGCGTGGTCGAACATATGGTCGATGCCGTGCTGAGCTTCGAGGGCGAGCGCGGCTATCCGTTCCGCATCCTGCGCGCCGGCAAGAACCGCTTCGGGGCCACCGACGAGATCGGGGTGTTCGAGATGGGCGACACCGGCCTGCGCGAGGTCAGCAATCCGTCGGCCCTGTTCCTGGGCGAGGGCAAGGACCGGGCCCCGGGTGCCGCCGTCTTTGCCGGGATCGAGGGCTCACGGCCGGTGCTGGTCGAGATGCAGGCCCTGGTGTCGAAATCCGCCTATGGCACGCCGCGCCGGGCGGTGGTCGGCTGGGACACCGGGCGTCTGGCCATGGTGCTGGCGGTGCTGGAGGCCCGCTGCGGCTTCGGCTTCGGCGATCAGGACATCTATCTGAACGTGGCGGGGGGCCTGCGAATCAATGAGCCCGCTGCCGACCTCGCCGCCGCTGCGGCCCTGATCTCCTCGGCCACCGACAAGCCCCTGCCGCAGGGCTGTGTGGTGTTCGGCGAGATCAGCCTGTCGGGCGAGGTCCGGGCCGTCGGCCGGGCCGAGGCGCGGCTGCGCGAGGCGCGCAAACTGGGCTTCGACAACGCCCTGACTCCGCCGCTGACGGTCAAGGGCGGCGGGGTGGCGGTGACCTCGGTGACGCGATTGACGGAAGCGGTCGATCGAATCTCGCAAAACCGCTATGAAGGTGTTCAGTAACCCCCATCCGAGGATCAACCGACCGCGTGACCGGCTTTGACGCTCTCGCCCTGATTGTGATCCTCGCCTCGGCCGCAGCCGGGTGGGTGCGCGGGGCGACGCGCGAAATCATCACCCTGCTCAGCTTTGTCCTCGCCGCCTTCCTGGCCCTGGTGGCCCTGCCCTTCACCACGCCGATCGGTCGCTCGCTGATCGATCCGGACTGGGCGGGTGCGATCGCCGCGGCCATCGCCTCATTCCTGCTGGTCTATTTCGGAATCCGGATCTTCGGCTCGGCCCTGTCAAAGCGGGCCCAGGCCCATCCGCATCTGGGTGGTGTCGACCGGTTCTTCGGCGTTTTCATCGGCGCGGCCCGGTCGCTGGTCCTGCTGGGTGCCATCCATCTGGTGATCGTCGCCGCCATGCCGGGCGAGTCTACGCCGCGCTGGCTGACCCAGGCCATGCTGTATCCGGTCAGCGCCGGGGCTGCGCGCGTCATCCAGATCGTCCTGCCCGGCATCGGACGCGGGGCCGATGCCCTGACCCCGGTGATCAATTCCTCCGTCCACGAGGGATTTTCCAACACTCAAGCCTTGCCCCCGCCCCAAACAGGGCATACCCCGCCCGGCAACGCCCCCTAGTCCCCTCCCCGGGTCATCGGAGCCACGATGCACCACCAGATCGCCGAACCCGTCGTTCACCGCGAACACCATCGCGACGCTGATGACGACCGCCCCCGCCTCGAATGCGGCGTGTGCGGTGTATGGGGGGCCGAGCCGAACGAAGCTGCGGCCATCGTCGCCCTGGGCCTGCATGCGCTTCAGCATCGCGGCCAGGAGGCCTGCGGCATTGCCAGCGTCAATGACGAGCGTTTTCACACTGAACGCCACCAGGGTCTGGTCGGCGACGCCTTCGGCGGCACCGACCTGCCGCAACGGATGCCGGGTCAGGCCGCCGTCGGCCACACACGGTATTCGACCGCCGGCGGATCGTTCCTGCGTAATATTCAGCCGATGTTCGCCGATCTCGACTCCGGCGGCATTGCCCTGGGTCACAACGGCAATCTGACCAATTTCCTGTTCCTGCGGAACCAGCTGGTCTCGGAAGGGTCGATCTTCCAGTCGACCTCGGACTCCGAGGTGATCCTGCATCTGATCGCCCGGTCCCGTAAGGCGCGGATCGTTGACCGTTTCATCGACGCCCTGGCCCGGATCGAGGGCGGCTATGCCCTGGTGGCGCAGACCAGCAAGAAGATGATCGGGGCCCGCGATGCCCTGGGCATCCGTCCGTTGGTGCTGGGCAAGATCGGCGAGGCCTGGGTGCTGGCGTCCGAGACCTGTGCGTTGGACACCATCGGGGCCACCTTCGTGCGTGACGTCGAGCACGGCGAGGTCGTGGTCATCGACAAGAACGGACTGCAGTCGCTGAAGCCGTTCCCGACCCGCGCCGCCCGCCCCTGCCTGTTCGAATATGTCTATTTCTCGCGACCCGACAGCATTGTGAACGGCCGTTCGGTCTATGGCGTGCGCAAGCGGATGGGCGAAGGCCTGGCCCGCGAGCACGCGGTCGAGGCCGATGTCGTGGTGCCGGTGCCGGACTCCGGCGTGCCGGCGGCCCTGGGCTATGCCCGCGAAAGCGGCATCCCCTATGAGATGGGCATCATCCGCAGCCACTATCTGGGCCGCACCTTCATCCAGCCGAACCAGGGGGCCCGGCAGAAGGGCGTGCGCATGAAGCACAGCCCCAACCGTTCGGTGCTGGAGGGCAAGCGGGTCGTGCTGATCGACGATTCGATCGTGCGCGGCACCACCTCGGTCAAGCTGGTACGAGCCGTGCGCGCCGCCGGGGCCACCGAGGTGCATCTGCGCTCGGCCAGCCCGCCGATCCTTTACCCCGACTTCTACGGCATCGACATGCCCGAGCGGGACCAGCTGCTGGCCGCCAACAAGACGCTGGACGAGATGAAGGCGATTCTGGAGGTCGACAGCCTGGGCTTCCTGTCGGTCGACGGCCTTTACAATGCGATGGACGCCGGCCCGCGCGATGCGGACAACCCGCAGTTCACCGACCACTATTTCACCGGTGACTACCCCACGCGCCTGCTGGATCGCGAGATCGAACAGGGCGGCCGGGACGTCACCTATCGTCAGCTGTCACTGCTGGTCACCGCCTAAGGTCTTTGCCGCGGCCCGGGCGCGCGCTATCAGGCCCCATGCCAGTTGACCTTCCCCTGAAAGACCGTATCGCCCTCGTCGTCGGGGCCTCGCGCGGTATCGGCTATGAAGCCGCCCTGGCCCTTGCGAAGGCCGGGGCGCATGTCGTGGCCACAGCCCGGACAGAGGGCGGCCTGGAAGAGCTGGACGACGCCATCTATGCCGCCACCGGCAAGCACGCGACCCTGGTGCCGTTCGATCTGGTTGACGGCGGGGCCATCGACCGGCTGGGCGGGGCCATCTTCGAACGCTTCGGCAAGCTGGACATCTGGGTCCAGGCGGCGGCGACCATGGGGGCCTCGGGCCTGACCCCGGTCAGCCACGCCGACCCGCGGGTCTGGGCCAAGGTCGAGAAGACCAATTTCACCGCCATCTACCGGCTGATCCGCTCGCTGGAGCCGCTGCTGCGGGTGTCGGACGCCGGACGGGCCGTCTATCTGACCACCAGCGTCGCCGCCGCGCCCAAGGCCTTCTGGGGCATGTATGCCGCGACCAAGGCCGGGGCCGAGGCCCTGGTCAAATGCTGGGCCGACGAGATCGAGTCGACCCCGATCCGCCCCAGCGTCGTCGATCCCGGCCGGATGCGCACCATGCTGCGCGCCCAGGCCTATCCCGGCGAGGATCCGCAGGATGTGCCCCACCCGTCCGAGATCGGTCCCCTGATCGTCGAACTGGCCCGCGGCGACCTTGAGCCGCCCCTGGAGGTGAAATTCCAGGACTGGAAGGCGGGCCCGGGCGTGGCGGCCCTGGTCTGACGATGCGCCGGACGCTCGCAGCTGCAGCTGCCTATTTCGTCATCGTGTTCGGCCTGGCGTTCCTGCTCGGCGTGGTCCGGACGATCTTCATTGCGCCCCGCGTTGGCGACCTCGCCGCCGTCCTGATCGAGACACCTGTGATCCTTCTGATCAGTTGGCGGGCCGCCCACTGGAGCATCAGGCAGTTTTCGGTTCCGGCGGGTGTGTCGGATCGACTGGGGATGGGGCTCGTCGCCTTCCTGCTCCTGATGACTGTCGAGACGGCGCTCTCACGCCTGCTGTTCGATCGCTCTTTCGCGCAACAGTTCGCCGCCTATTCCACGCCTGCAGGGGCGATCGGCCTGGCGGCCCAAACGATCTTCGGCCTCATCCCGCTTCTGGCAGCGCGCCGCCGCTGAAGGCGGGCACGGTCCCTGCGTCTTGAGCGCGTGCTTCTGGCCGGTGCAGGCGCGGTCCGGGCGCGAGACCTGACCGCGCCCGCCGCTGGAGGGCCGGGCGTGGCGGCCCTGGTCTAGGAGCCGGCGTCGGCGGCGTCGGCTTCCTCAGCCACCGATACGACCGGCTCGGGCAGGACCGGCGGGGTTGAATCCCAGAAGGTCAGATAGTCCGACCACACTTGATGGGTGCGTTGCCGGGTCATGTCGATCTGGCAGCCCAGATAGAGGACCGTCCGGATGGTCCCGTCCTTCCACTGGTCATAGACGCCGTCGCAGACGACCGTGGCATAGGTCAGCCAGGCCACCTGGCTCTTCTCCAGGAAGGCCAGTTGCTGTGTCGGCTCGCCATAGGTTCCGGACTCCGCATCGCCTTCGGCCGCCCGAATCCGCGCCGCCGCCAGATACTGGTCCATCCGCGCGGTCTCGCGCTCGAGGTCCTGGGCGGCACAGGCGTTCATTTCGATCGTCGTCCCGTCCCTGATGCAGGGCGGATTCCCGTCGTAAGCAGGGTCGGTCATCGCCGCCGGGGCGGCATGCAAGGACCCCGCCGGCAGCAGCAGGGCGATCAGCAGTGACAGACTCATGAGAGGGCTCCTCCGGGGTGCCGCCACGCTATAGTGGCAACCCCCGGTGTCCAGCGGCCCATCGCCCTACTTCTTCGGCGCGTGCTTCTGACCGGTACGGACGCGGCCCGAACGCGAGACCTGACGGGCCCCGCCGCGGGCCCCCTTCTGGATAGCGACGCTGGAACCGGCCTTCTTGTTCGAGCTGGACTTCAGCCCGGTCAGGGGCCGGGGCTTGGCCGTACGCGTCTTCTTCTGCTCCAGCGCCTTGCCGGGCAGGTTGGACAGGGCGTCGGCGGCGGCCTCGGACTTCTTGATGCGGCGCGGCGCGGTCTTGGCCGGGCCGGTGAAGCGTTCCGGTCCGGACTTGGAGCCGCCCTCGCCATAGGGATTCTCGGACCCGGCCTTGACGTTGAGGCGGATCGGGGTGCCGGGCAGGTCGAAGCTCTCGCGCAGGCTGTTGACCAGATAGCGCTTGTACTGTTCCGGCATCGAGGCGGCGCGGCTGGCCATCAGCACGAAGGTCGGCGGGCGCGCCTTGATCTGGGCCATGTATTTCGGCTTGATCCGCTTGCCGTCGACGGCGGGGGGCGGATGCCTCTGGGTGGCCAGGGCCAGCCAGGTGTTGAGGTCCTTGGTCTTGACCTTGACCGACCAGGTCGCGTGCGCCTTGAGGATCGCCGGCATCAACCGTTCGACCCCGCGGCCCGAATGCGATGACAGGGCCACGAACGGCGAGCCGCGCAGCTGGGGCAGTTTGTCCTCGGCCATCTGGCTCAGCTTGGCCAGTTTGGCCTGGGGCTCGTCCTCGAGGTCCCATTTGGCGGCCACATAGACCAGGGCCCGGCCCTCGCGCTCGACCAGATCGGCCAGCTGCAGGTCCTGGGTGTCGAAGGCGTCGTCCTTGTCCATCACCAGGACCACGACCTCGGCATAGGTGATGGCGCGGATGGTGTCGGCGACCGACAACTTCTCCAGCTTTTCGTTGACCCGGGCCTTGCGACGCATGCCGGCAGTGTCGACCAGACGGATGTTCTGGCCCTCATACTGCCAGTCGACCGAGATGGAATCGCGGGTAATGCCGGCCTCGGGGCCGGTCAGCAGCCGGTCTTCGCCGATCAGGCGGTTGACCAGGGTTGATTTGCCGGCGTTGGGGCGGCCGATGATGGCGATGCGGACCGGCTTGTCGGGCTCGTCGACCTCTTCGATCCAGATGTCGGCGCTGGCCCCGACGATGGCGGCATAGAGGTCGGCCATACCCTCGCCGTGCTCGGCGGAGATCGGCACCGGCTCACCGAAGCCCAGGCCATAGGCCTCGCCGATGCCGCCGCCGCTTTCACGGCTTTCGGACTTGTTGGCCAGCAGGATGACCGGCTTGTGCTGTTTGCGCAGCCGTTCGGCGAAGATCCGGTCCAGGGCAGTCACACCCTCGCGGGCGTCCATCATGAACAGGATCAGGTCGCCGTCTTCCAAAGCGGCCTCGGTCTGTTCACGCATGCGCGATTCCAGACTGTCGTCGGTGATGTCCTCATAGCCGGCGGTATCAATCAGGGTCAGATCGAAATCACCGATATTGCCGTCGGCATAGCGGCGGTCGCGGGTCACACCGGGGCGATCGTCGACCAGCGCGAGGCGCTTGCCGACAAGCCTGTTGAACAGGGTCGATTTGCCCACATTGGGGCGGCCAACAATGGCGACTTTTAATGCCATGTCGGCGTTCTAACCCAAATTGACTGCAGACGTCAGCGAATGCTGACGAGTTGACCGTTGTCGGTGACGACGTAGAGCGCCCCGTTGTAGGCCGACGGCGCGACATAGACCGGCGCACCGACCTTGATGGTGGACAGCAGTTCGCCGGTCTTCGGATCAAAGGCTACGACCTCACCGTCGGAATTGGCCAGAACCAGGCGGTTTGACGCCAGGATCGGTCCCGTCCAGTTGGGTCGCACCGTGTGATCGAACAGGCCGAACAGGCCGCCTTCCTGGCGCACCCGGCCCTCGTTGAGGTTACGGGTCCAGTAGACCAGGCCGGAATCGCGGTTGACCACGGTCAGCTCGCCTTCCTTGGACACGACATAGACCACCTCGCCCACCGGCAGGGGCGCGGCGACACCGCCGATCGGCAGGGTCCATTTCGGCACCCCGGAACGAATGTCCATCGCGGCCAGAACACCCGAATGGCTGATCGCATAGACCATGCCGCGGCTGATCACCGGACGGGCGGCGATGTCGCGGATTTCCGACAGGGCGCTGGTGCGGCTGGTGCGCGACAGCACCTGCTGCCACACCGACTGGCCAGTAGAGGCGCGCACGGCGACGACCTCACCCGAGGAGAAGGGCGCGATCACCGTATCACCGGTCACCGCCGGACTGGCGGCGCGCATGGTACGGGCCGGTTCCGGAATGCCGCGATAGGACCAGTCCTGGAGACCGGTGTCGGTGTTGAAGGCATACAGCTGGTTTTCAACGTCGACGACGTAAACCCGTGTGCCGGACACCGTCGGGGCCCCATGGATCGGCACCTCGACGTCGGAGGTCCACAGGACAGCACCGGTGGTCTGGTCCAGCGCCGTCATGGTGCGATAGCCCGAGGCTACGAACACCTTGCCGCCGCCGACGGCCACGCCGCCGCCGAAACCGTCGCGCTCGCGACCGGCCGGATGCACATTGACGCGCCAGGCGACCGCACCGGTGGTGGAGTCCACGGCCGTCACGGTCGATTCGCCGTCGAGGACGAAGACCCGATTATTGTCGGCGACGGCCGGGGCCATGATTTCGCGCGTCTTGGTCGAACCGGCACCGATGTCGCGCTTCCAGGCGATCGTGAAGTCCGCCCCCGCGATCGCGTGTTCGACGAGGTTTTCCGACGTGCCGCCGGGCTGGGTCCAGGCGGTCACGGCCTGAGGACCCGGCAGGAAGAAGTCACGACCGGCCAGTGAGGCGGCCGGGGTCAGCTGTTGCTCGAATTCCAGCACCGAGATGCGTGCCCCCGAGGTGGCGGTCGACTGCGGGGCATCCTTGCCCCCCAGGCCGAACGGCAGCGACCGACGCACGGTGCTGCAGGAGGCCACCGAGACCGCCAGTCCGCACAGGAGGGCGACTTTCAGCATTCTGTTCATGGACGTCTTCCTGAAAGGCCGGATCACGGCTGGGCCGGTGCCGCGGCGTTCGCCCCGGCCGGAGCGGCGGGCGCGGCCGGAATGAGAGCCTGGGCCTTGACCGTATCGGCCAGGGTGGCGGCGGTACCGGCGTCGATCGCGGCAATGGCGATCTGGGCCCGTTGCTTGATCGGGTCCGGAACATCCAGGCCGCGCTGCAGCAGGACGAAGACCTCGCGGGCTTCAGGCAGTTTGCCGTGCTGCAGCCGGGCGAGACCGAGGGCCTCCTGGGCAAACGGACGCAGCGGCCGCCCTTCGGCGGTCAGGGGCTCGAGACGCGTCTCGAGCGTTTCGAGGGTGGCATCCGTGTCCATGACCAGCCAGGCGGCCTTGAGGGCGGCAGGATCGGCGATGATCGGGTCGTGCGCGACCTTGGCGGCCTCGTCGAAAAGGGTGATGGCCTCGGGCGCACGCCCGGCGGTCAGGGCGATACCGGCGCGTTGCATCAGGGCCAGGGCCCTGTAGGCGCTGGTCCCGGTCTTGGCGGCTTCGGTGAAGGCGGCATCCGCACCCACGGGGTTGGAGGCCTCGAGGGCTTCCATGCCGCGATCATAGGCCGCCGACGCCTTGTCGGCCTGGGCGGTCTGGAAGCTCTGCCAGCCCCACCACGACAGGGCCGCGACGAGCGCGATCGCCAGAACGGCACCGACGACGGGCAGCCAGGTACGGGCCAGCCGCTTGTATCGATCGGAGCGAAGCTCCTCCTCGACCTGTTCGAAGACATCAACCACTGAAACGTCGCCCCAAAACCGCTATTTGCATACCGTGCGCGACCCTAGAGGGTCGTCTCGACGCCCGCAACGCAGCGGATGCGGCGAGAGCGGCTTTTTGGATGAGTAGGGCGCGACTTCGGCAGGAAAACGGCGGGATCACCACTGATCGTCGCCGTCGTCCCGTCCCACGCCGCCCGTTTGATCGGGCGGCGCTAGATTTCCTCGGACAGTTTCATCACCCCGGCTGCCGCCACAGCGACCAGGACTGCGGTCGTCATCCAGAACAGCTCGATACTGCCCATGCCGGCGAAGGTGAAATGACCCAGACCCAGCTGGTCGATTCCCGTCTGGAACAGCGACTGGGCATCACCACCCGCAGCCTGGATCCCCTGCCCCAACGCCCGACTCGCCACCGGGGCCTCGCTGGTCGACAGATTCAGATTGACCGACATGGTCTCGCGCACCGCGACGACGCCGCCGACCAGTCCGGCCAGCGACAGGGCCACGGTCCGCACCCGCGTGCCGGATTGCAGTCGGGCCTCGACACCCCGGGCAAACAGGGCCGCGTCCGGCATGACCGGTGCCTGGTTGAACAGGCGCTCGACGAAAGGATCGAATTCGTCAGCGGACATGTGTCGATCTCCCCAGGGTTTCCGCCTGCGGCTGGAGCCGCGCACGGAGTCTATCCAGACCACGTTTGACATGAGACTTCACCGTACCGAGCGGCAGATTTAGGGCGGTCGCGATCTCGGGATGCGACAGCCCGGCACCGTGACAGAGGGAGACGCACAACCGCTCGGGTTCGCTGAGCGTCTTCAGGGCCTCATCGAGATCCACCAGCCCGGCCTGATCGGTATCCGGCGCGGCATCGTCGATCTCGACCTCCGCGACATAGCGGGCCTCCCTGGCGCGGCGCTTAATATACAGCCGGGCCGCGATGCGCCGGACCCAGGCGGAGAAGGTCCCCTCCCCCCGGAATTCGCCGCAACGTTCGAAGGCCTGGATGAAGGCGTCCTGGGCGATGTCGTCGGCAAGGGACGGCTGGGCCCCCATCCGGAGCAGCAGGGCCCGGACCGCCGAGCCGTGGCGGCGCACCAGTTCACCGAACTCACGCCGCCCGCCCGCCGCCGCGAGGGCGGCGAGCTCGACATCGTGTCTGTCGATCAGGGCCTGGGCCATGCGTTTCCCCCCTCAGCCTGCGCTCAGCCCTTGTTCTTGTTGAAGACACTCAGGACGATGAAGGCCAGACCGATCATGGCGGGGATCGCGGCGATGCCGACGAACGGATAGAGGGCGTCCATCTCCTCGAAGCTGATGCCGTAGCCCATCAGGGCGATGCCGGCACCGACTGCCAGAAGGATGATGCCCAGCCGCAGATCGCGCGAGGCCGTGGCCGGAGGACGAACGCTGTCCTTGCTCAGGGCGTCGACCAGTTCGGGCGGCAGGGTCTGGCCCTTGTCGATGGCGGCGCGCAGCGTCTTCTGCATCTCGCGGCGTTCATTGGCGCGGTACCATTTCGGAATGATCACGATCGCTGCAACCATCAGAAACGGAGCCAGCGGAATCAGGATTTCAAATCCGTCCATAATGTATCCCTCAATCGTTCGACCGAGCCTGTTGCTTCGGTCTCATGCTGACAAGAGGCAGCGGCAGGGCCGTATGGATGCAGGCGACGAAGTGAAACTTTCGTAAGGTGAGTTCAGGCCCGGGCCAGCCACCGGGTCAGCCAGAAGGCCGCGCCCAGTGAGACCCCCACAAGGGTCAGGATCATGGCCACCGGCACCAGCACCGGGCCCAGTTGCCCGAGCACCCCGCCCAACACCGCCTGCAGCCCCCACAGAAGCGCCGTGGCCGCAACCAGTCCCGGCACCAGTGACAGCACCGCCGCCCAGGCCCGGCGGCGCGCGATCCGGGCAACCACCTCAGCCTGGAAGCCATAGTCCCGGGCCGGGGCGGCCTCGGCGGCGAACAGGGCGGTCAATTTCTGCTCAGGTGTCATCGGAGCCTCCGAGCGCGGCCAGCAGACGGGCCCGACCGCGTGCAATATGCGACTTCAACGTGCCCAGGGGCAAGTCGAGCGCCAGCGCCGCCTCACCGTGCGACCAGCCGTCGGCCAGACACAGGGCGACACAGGCCCGAACATCGACCGGCAATGCAGCCATGGCCCCGGTCAATGCCAGCCGGTCCTCGGGCTGGATACCGGACGGCACCGACACCGTCTCCAGCCAGGCCCCGTCCCGCGCCGCGCCGCGCCTGAGGCTGCGCAACCGGTCGCGCGCCTTGCGCAGGGCGATACCGCACAGCCAGGCCCGGACCCCGCCAGGGTCCTTCAACGACCGCAGCGCCCGCCACCCGGTGACAAAGACCTCCTGTGCCAGATCGTCGGCCTCGGCCGCGGCGGCGGAGCCGGCTCCGCCCAGCATGCGGCGCAGGAAGCCCCGCACCGCTGCCTGGTGCCGGTCGACAAGCCGCGCATAGGCGGCGTCCGACCCGGCGACCGCTGCGGTCACCAGGTCGGCGTCGGTCAGGATGAGGGCCAAGGCCGGTGCGTCCGTCTGCTGCTGTTGCGACCGTCAGCGGTCGCGATCGCGATCCCGGCCCCGGCGAGACGTCAGGGCATTGATCAGGGACCAGACCGCCATCGCCCCCATCACAAAGGCGACGATCAGGAAGGCCCCGGTGCCGCCGTCCATGCCCGTATAGTAGTGGGCCGCGACGAACCCCCCGCACAGGACAACAAACAGGCCAAACGTCGACCAGGGTGTGGAGGACGATCCGCTCGTCGAGCCCGAGGTGGACGTTCCCCACATATGGTCCTCGACGCTGGCCGGTCGGCCAAGGATATCCAGAACGGCAGCCGGCGGCTCCTGACCCTTGTCCGCATAGTATTTGATCAGATTGAGCGCGTCCTTCTGTCGCCGGTAGCTCATCAGGCTGGAAAACCCGGCGCTGACGAACCAGGCCAGCGGGAACAGCAGCCACCAGTAGGACCGGAACAGGTCTTCCATCGTCATCTCCTCCATGCGCGTGGCAGCGATTGCCGTGCGTTCACAGGATAGTCGCCGCCGATGAGGCTATTGGATGCGGCGTCGGAACAAAAATCCGCCGACGCCGCTTCAACCGTGACTGTAACCGGAGAGTATCATGAGCCACGTCACCTATCGCATCGTCCAGCATGATGGCGGCTGGGCCTACAAGCTGGGCGACAGCTTTTCCGAGACTTTCACCAGCCATGACCGGGCCCGGGCCGCCGCCGTGGCTGCATCGCGTGAGCAGCGGGTGCCGGACCAGACGGCGATGATCGAATACGAAACTACAGCGGGTGAGTGGATCACCGAACGCGCCGATGGCCACGACCGGCCCCTGACCGACGTCACCGGCTAGGCGGCGAAGGCAGCGGCGTAGATGTCGGGCTTGAAGCCGACGATGCGCCGGTCACCCAGATCCAGCACCGGCCGTTTGATCATCGACGGCTGGGCCAGCATCAGGGCAATGGCGCGGGTGTCGTCCAGATCGGCGCGATCGGCTTCAGGCAACTTTCGAAACGTCGTGCCGGCCCGGTTCAGCACCGCCTGCCAGCCGTGCTCGGCCACCCAGCGTTCCAGCGACGCCTGATCGATGCCGGCCTTCTTGTAGTCATGAAAGGCGTAGGCAATGCGGTGCTGATCCAGCCAGACGCGCGCCTTCTTCATCGTGTCGCAGTTGGGGATTCCGTACAGGGTGACGGTCATCAGCCCGCGACCTCCGGTGCCGCAGCGGCGCGGGCAAAGAAGATGGTGACCCGCATCCCCTCGCCCGGTGTCGATTCGACCTCCAGCGTCGCCCTGGCGTTCTGGCGCAGCGACTGAACGATGAGGGCCCCCAGCTTGCCACGCTTGGGCCAGTCCGTGCCTTCGGGCAGGCCAACGCCGTCGTCCGAGATCATCACACGGCATCCGGCGTCATCGACCAGACTGTGCAGGGTGATGGTGCCGCCCTCGCGACCGGTGAAGGCGTGTTTCAGTGCATTGGTCAGCAGTTCGTTGACCACCAGACCCGCCGGCATGGCGACATTGACCGACACCGGCCAGGTATCGACCTGCAGATCGAGATGAATGCCCTCGATCGCGTGGGCCTGCATCACCGCCGAGGCGATCTGGCTGAGATAGACGCCCAGATCGACGGTTTCACCGAGGTCGTCTTCGGACAGGGACCGGTACAGCAGCGACAGCGCCTCGATCCGCCCGGCCAACCGGTCAAACCGCTTGCCCGAGGCGTCATCCGGCAGGTTGCGGGCCTCGAGTCGGACCAGGGCCGTGACCATCTGCAGATTGTTCTTTACCCGGTGCTGCAGCTCCTGCAGCAGGGTGTCCTTGTCCTGCAGGCGTTTGAGCAGGTCGGCGGAATCGCCATGATCGCGATTGCCGACGGCGGCCAGCGCCACCAGGCGGAACACCGGCTTGCCGCCGTCATCGTGAATCACGTTCGACCAGGCGTCGATGGTGACGGACACGCCGTCCTGCTCCACCTCGAAAGCCCCCAGATAATCGTCGTGACGGGTAATGGCCTCGCTCAGCTTGCGGTCATCGCCGGCCGCCGCAGCCATGGCCATCAGCGTGTCCCAGGGTCGACCCTGAATGTCCACTGCGGGCTGGCCGATCAGCCGTTCGAACTCGAGATTGGCATAGGTGATCGTTTCGGACGGAAGCAGTTCCGCCACGGCCACCGCCACGGGCACATGATCGAGGAATTGTTTGAACCGGTCGCTTTCCAGCGCGTCAGACAGGTGTGGCGTGTCGAGGATCTCGTCCGCGGCCCCCGGGGTATCTTCTGTCATTTACACGCGACCTTGCCCTACTGGCGACGCCGCCTAATAGCAGAAAGCGGCACCGGCGCGTCAACATCGTGCGCGCACCGTCTACAACCACAGGGCGTCGCCTGTCTGATGGACCAGCCGAGACCATTCCATTGCGCCACCCTCATCAGCAGAGCGGATCGCCAGGGTGGATGCCTAGCGCTGCATCCACGGCTTGGATTTTCCTGAGGCGATGCTGGCCGACTGTTCGCGCTGGAACCGGCCGCCACGGGGGGCCTTGGGCCGGGCGTCGATGATTGCCTGTTTCATCCGCAGGGCGCGCTGGACCGGGGTCTCGGCGGGGGCGGTGGTCCGGGGCGCGGATTCGGACGGCTGGTCAGTGTCAGTCTGGTCGGTCATGGCCCTGCCCTAGCACGTCCCGGAGAAATCGCTGCTGGTTTCAGCGGTCTCCGGCCCAGAGGCGGGCCGCCCCGCGCACGCCAGAGGAATCGCCCCAGCGTGCCCTGACGATCCGGCCCCGCCAGACGCCGCCGAACACGTGGGCGACGATCACCGCCGGCAGGCGATCATAGATCTCGTCCACGTTCGACATCCCGCCCCCCAGGACGAAGACCTCGGGATCGACGATGTTGACGATCAGCGCCAGGGCGCGGCCGAGGCGGCTGACATAGGCATCCAGCGTCACCACGGCGTCATGGTCGCCGGCTTGGGCGGCGGCGATGACCGCCGGGGCCTCCAGGGTCGTGCCCGTGCGCCGGGCATGGTCCAGCCGCAGGCCGGTTCCGGACACCAGCGTTTCCAGACAGCCGCGCTGACCGCACCAGCAGACCGGGCCCGGGAACTCGCCCTCGTCCATCCACGGCAGCGGCACATGGCCCAGTTCACCGCCCAGGCCATTGCTCCCCTCGACGATCCGGCCGTCGACGACGAAGCCACCGCCGACCCCGGTGCCGATGATGACCCCGAAGGCCGAACCGGAACCGGCCGCCGCCCCGTCAAAGGCCTCGGACAGGGTCAGGCAGTTGGCGTCATTGGCCAGCCGCACCGGGCGGCCCAGGGCCTGTTCGAGGTCGCGCTGAAACGGTCGGCCGTTCAGGAAGGTGGTGTTGGCATTGCGGATCAGGCCGTCGCGCGGCGAGGGCGAGCCGGGCATGCCGATCCCGACGGTACCCCCCTCTCCGGCTTCCTGTTCCACCTTCATGATCAGGTCGCACACCTCGCGGATGGCGGCGTCATAGTCGCCGGGGGTCGGGGTCCGAAGGCGCGCGAGGAAGCCGCCGGACGAGTCGAGGGCGGCGGCCTCGATCTTGGTGCCGCCGAAATCCACGCCGATCCGGATCATGTCGGCAGGGCGCTCATGGCCGCGGCATGGGCGCGAATCCGGGCCCGGGTTGAGGTGTCGGTATCAAACACCCCGTACCAGCCCTGGGGCTCATGCGGCGGATCGCCCAGCCAGGCGGTATCGCCCGCGTGAAAGCGAAAGTCCGGATGGGCGACGCGGCCCTCACCGTTCCAGGCCCAGAAATTGGTGCCCGCGATCGGGCCACCCTGCCGCGCATCAGCCAGAGCCGCCCCGTGGATGGTGTCGTAATATTCGTCCCGCAACGTCGTCGGAATGGCCGGATCGTATTGATCGCCCTGGCGCGGATAACCGAACTCCTCGATGACCAGCGGCTTGTTCAGGTCACGGGCCAGGGCGACGTGCCGGGCGATATAGTCGCGGGCCATTCCCAAGGCATAGGCGTGGGTCCCGGCCATGTCTTCCCTGTCCAGCCAGCCCCAGTTGGCCGGCCAGATATGGGCGGTCAGATAGTCGATCTCGGGGGATCGGTGGGTGTCGAGGACGATATCGGCCTGTTCGCCCGATCCCTTCAGTCCCTCGCTGCCGGTCGAGACCAGGTGGTTCGGATCGATCGACTTGATCAGGCGGGCAGTGTCGTTGACCCAGGCCAGGAAGGCCGGCTGGTTCTGGCGCACCCTGTCCGCATCGCCCGCCGCACGCGGCTCATTGGCCAGCTGCCAGGCCATGATCGTCGGATCGTCGCTATAGCGCTTGCCGGTCACCGTATTGGTACGTCCGACCACGGCGCGGACATAGGCGTGATACAGGGCGACGGCTTCGGCACTGCGATAGAAGTCGGCGTTGAAATCGGCAAACGCCGGCCAGGGATGGGCCGGGTCATTCATGTTAATGTAGTGGCCGCCGTTGACCCACGACAGATAGGTCATCATCCCGCCCGACCATTCCCAGAAATTGGTCAGGTAGAGGACCGCCTTCATGTTGCGGCGGCCCATCTCGGCCAGGGCGCGATCCAGCCCGACCAGCAGGGTCTCGTTGTAGTCGGAACCCGCGTCGCGGAAGGCGGGGCGGACCGAGTTGGTCAGCGGCGACAGTTCGGCGGAGGCAGCAATCCTGAGGTTGGTGACACCATCGCCGCTGAGCCGGTCCAGCTCCCGCTCAAGCCGGCCGTGGTCGCCATAGTCGGCGTCGGCTCCCAGCCAGGCCAGGTACCAGCTATTGGCCCCGGTGAAGCGATAGGGCCGGCCGTCGAGGGTCATGCCCATACCGACACGCCGAATGAAGCCCGCAGTGGCGGCGCGCGCGGTCGTGGCGCTGGCCATCGTTCCGGTCAGGGCTACGGCGGCAGTGGAGGCAAGCATCTGTCGACGACTGAACATGGCGTTCCCCGGCTGCGGCCCCGCCCGTCCTGCGCGAGAGAGCAACCGGACTGTGCTTCAGCGAAAACCAAATGGCCAGATTTGGCTGAGGGTCCGCTGCCTGTCCCCGCCGGGGAAGCCCCCGAACTATTCCCACCCGATGGTTCAGTAATCCAGAAGGCGCTGATTTATCAGCGTTTTTTCTTAGGTCTTAAAGGCGTGCCGTCGAGGTTACCGTCGTTGACATGAGGCTTGTGAAAACAAAAGAGGGTTTGGCTGGGATAAAATTTGGTTGATGTCGCTTTCTATCGGTAGGCCAGCCGTACCCGGTCAGGGAAACACGCGTCAGAACCTTTACCCCAACGATAGACCGATGCCGTCGAATCCATACCGACCGGAGCAGCCTCCGATCCCAAACCACACCGTCCTTCTGACCCTCGGCCAATGTCGCAGATGCGCCAATGGCAGACGCGCGGCCCAAGCCTGTAAGGCGACATGCGTGAACCGTCGCTCCCCTCGCCGCCTCTGGCGAAGGGAGCGGCTGAAAACAGCCTAGCGAGCCTGACGCAGGCGCTCTGCAGCGGCGCGATAGCGGTCGTAGTGATCGCCTTCGTCGGCCGCGATCTGGCGGAACATCGCTGCGGCTCTCAGGTCGCCAACGGCCTCGGCCTGGTCGGCGAATCCGACATACATTGTGACGTTCTCGTACTGCTCACCGGCCATGGCATCCACCAGGTTGGCCGCGTTGGTGCCATCCAGCTTCAGGGCGTCGGCTTCACGCGCGAAATGCTCATTGGCCTCGACGTTGGCCGAGCTTTCGAACAGCTGGGCCAGTTCGGCGTTGCCGCTCTCGCGGGCGACCTCGGCGTAGCGAAGATACTTCAGATTGGCGAAAGCCTCGCCGTGCATGGCGGCTTCCAGATTGGTCCGCGTCTGGGGGTTCAGGTCCTGGGCGGATGCGCCCCCGGCCGAGAGAGCGATGGCGGCGACCGCGGTCGTCAGAAGGGCTTTGAGGGTCATGAGAGGTCTCCGGTATCTGGGGTGCGCCCGATGCGCCGGTGCTGTCTGGGCGTGAACCCTGACCGGAGCCTGACAACAGCAGACAGCCCGGAATTCGGGCCCGGCGGGGTTTCGGTCGGGGCGTCAGGTCACCGTCAGCTTCGGACATCAGTCTGGCGTGACCGGGCGATGTCGTCCGGCGACACATCCAGCTTCTCGAGGCTCTCCATGAAGACGTTCCTGATCCCTTCCGCTGTCGCCCTGTCCCTCGCTGCCGCCCTCGGCATGGCCATGACCGGGTTCGCGACCCCCGCCTCGGCCGGTCCGGTCTGCACCACAGCGCCCCGCTCCCAATGGCTGACCGAGGCCCAGATGCGGGCCCGCATCGCCCGGCTGGGCTATACCAGCATCCGCGTCTTTCAGGTCAGCGGCAGCTGCTACGAGATCTACGCCCGTGCCGCCAACGGCCATCGGGCCGAGGTCTATTTCAACCCGGTGACTGGTGCCATCGTTGAGAATAACGAGGACTGAGCACTGTGAACAAGGCAATCGTGCTTCCAGGGGATGGGGCGCTCGCCCCCTCCCCTGCGGTGACACCCGGGCGAACCCGGGTCTGGGATCCGGTCGTAAGACTGTTTCACTGGACCCTCGTCCTCGGCGTCGTCGCCAATCTGACGGTGTTTCGAGAGTGGAAGGCGGTTCATCGCTACGTCGGCTATGTCATCGTCGCGGCGATCGCGATCCGGCTGGTCTGGGGCTTCGTCGGTCCGCGCCACGCCCGGTTTTCGGACTTCGTCGCCGGTCCCCGTCGGCTCGGCGGTTACCTCAGGGCCATGATACGGCGACGGGAGCCACGCTACATCGGCCACAATCCGGCCGGTGGACTGATGATGCTGGCGCTGATCCTGCTGTCGCTCTTCTGCGGCGTCACCGGCTGGATGATGGGCCTTGATGCCTTCTGGGGTGCCCCCTGGCTGGAGGCGATTCACGAGACGGCCGCCAACACCATCATGGTCCTGGCGATCCTGCATGTGCTCGCCGCCCTCGTGGAAAGCTGGCGTCACCGCGAAAATCTGGTCATGTCGATGGTGACCGGCTGGAAGCGCGCTGCCAGCGGAACGGATGTCGACCATGCGTCTCCTCCTCGTTGAAGATACGATCCGGCTGGGCGAGCTCCTGAGCGAAGGGCTCGCCCGCGACGGCTTCGTCGTCGACTGGCGTCAGGACATCGAGGGCGCGGCCGAAGCGGTCGCCAGCGCGACCTACGATCTGATCCTTCTGGACCTTGGACTGCCGGATGGCGACGGCCTGGACTGGGTGCGAGCACTGCGCCGCGCGACGGACCTGACGCCCATCCTGGTCCTGACCGCGCGCGGCGGTCTCGACGACCGGGTCACGGGGCTGGACGCCGGGGCGGACGACTATCTGGTGAAGCCGTTCGAAGCCTCGGAGCTGTCGGCCCGGTGCCGGGCGATCCTCCGGCGACCGGGACAGCGGATGACGCCGGTGCTTCACGTGGGGCCGCTCGCCTTCGACGTCGCGTCGCGTCAGGCGGCGCATGGCGAACTGGCGATCGAGTTGTCGCGCCGTGAGGGGGACCTTCTGGAGGCGCTGATGCGCCGGGCGGGGTCTGTCGTCACCCGGGGATCACTGGAAGAGTCACTCTATGCGTTCAACGAGCCGGTCACGCCCAACGCGGTCGAAGTGGCCGTCTCCAGACTTCGGCGCAAGCTGGACGATTCAGGCTGCACCGGAATGCTGCACACCGTCCGGGGGCTGGGCTATCTGATGCGGGACACTGTCGCTTGACCCGCACGCCGTCCATTTTCCATCGTCTGGTGCTTGGGTTCGCCCTGATGAGCGTCATCGGCGGTTCCATCCTGCTTTTGTTCGTCGGGATCGAATATGGCCTGTCGTCTCGGGCAAGGCGGGACGAGATCCAGTTTGCCGGGATCGCAAACGAGGTCGCGGACCACGTCGTGGTCCCCCTTCTGGTGCTGATCATCCCCATGACCCTGGCCGCGCTCTGGGTCATCCGCTCTTCGCTGAGGCCCTTGAGCCTGGCCGGCGCGCGGATCGAGGCCGCGCAGGCGGCCGACAAGGGCTATCGGGTCGATGTGCATGATTTTCCTGCCGAGGCCACCGGGTTTGCTGACGCCGTCAACGGCCTGCTGGCGCGTCTCGACGAGGCCGCGACACGCCAGGAAGCTTTCGCCGCCGACGTCGCCCACGAGTTGCGAACGCCGCTGGCCGTCCTGGCTCTGGAGCTGGACAGGCTGGAGTCAGCGGAGGGGCAGCGGTTGAAGCGGGATGTGTCGGCGATGTCCCGGCTCGTCGATCAGCTTCTTTTGATGGCCCAGCTGGATGCGCAGGCGGCGGCACCGATGGCCGCGAGCCCGGTCGATCTGGCCGAAATTGCAACCGATATTGTCTCACACTATGCCCCGCTCGCTGTCGCGGACAACAAGTCGGTGGCTCTGGAGCTGTACGGCAGTGCCTTGGTCCAAGGCCGCCGCGAAGCCATCGCGGCCGCGCTTCGCAACCTCGTCGAGAACGGGCTTCGGGTCACCCCGCCCGGAAGCGCGGTCACTGTAACGGCCGGGCCGGGGGCCAGGCTCTCCGTGATCGACGGGGGTGGCGGACTGACGCCGGGTCGCCTCGCTGAACTCAGCCAACGGTATCGGCGTGGAGATCACGCGAGCACAAGCGGAGCCGGTCTGGGACTGGCCATCGTCTCCCGGATCATGGCGGCGCATGGGGGGCGGATCGAGAGCCGACCTGCGGATTCCGAGCTGATGCTCGTGTTTGCCCCTCCAACGAGAACAGATCATGAGCCGACTTGAACACCATCCGGAACGCCACCTGGTCTCAAGGATCGGCTGGCTGCGCGCTGCTGTGCTGGGGGCCAATGATGGTCTGGTCTCAACCGCAAGTCTGATCGTCGGTGTGGCGGCCGCCCAGACCAGCAAGACCGGAATCCTTGTCGCGGGCGTCGCGGGGCTGGTCGCCGGTGCCATGTCGATGGCGGCGGGAGAATACGTCTCCGTCAGTTCACAGTCCGACACCGAGGCGGCCGATCTGGCACGCGAGCGGGCGGAACTCGCCGCAGATCCCGAAGCCGAGACCCGCGAGTTGGCGGCCATCTATCGCAGCCGGGGCGTTGACCAGACTGTGTCGCTGGAGGTCGCCCGCCAGTTGATGGTGCACGACGCACTGGGAGCCCACGCCCGCGACGAGCTGGGCCTGTCGGACCATACGGCCGCGCGGCCGATCCAGGCGGCATTGACGTCGGCGGCGACCTTCTCGGTGGGGGCTGTCTTGCCGCTGGCGGTGGTGGTCGTGGCCCCCGGATCATTACTCGTCGCGCTGGTGTCGGGCGCGTCCCTCGTCGGTCTGGTCCTGCTGGGTGGCATCGGCGCCAGGGTCGGCGGTGCCGGCATCGTCAAGGCGGTCCTGCGCGTCACCTTCTGGGGGGCTTTCGCGATGGGGCTGACCGCCGGTATCGGTCACCTGTTCGGGACGGTGGTCTAGCCTGCTGGCGCGCCAGGCTTTTCAGTCTTCGTCTGCCTCGCCGCCCTCGTCGCCCTCACCGCCCTCTCCCGCTTCGCCGTGCACAGCCGGTGTGAAGGCCTGCGGGTCGATGCGGGTCGCGGCATAGGCCGAGCCCGCAACGACGAGGACAGCGAGCGGAAGAGCCAGGCGCGCGGGCGGGGCGGCATCCTGGGCATTCGGGAAGTGGGTGGTCTTCTTGCGGCCCGTGACCATGGCACCGATCAGATTGTCCCGGGTCAGAAACGACATCGCGACGACCGCGACGACATGCAGGGCGATCATCGCCAGAAGGACGTAGGCGATGGCCTCGTGCCCGCCCTCCCCGCCCGTGATCCCGGTGAAGGCCGTCGCGGCGACGAGGGCCAGAAGCACCAGCACCGCGATCCCGCCGAGCGGATTGTGGCCCAGCGACGCATGGACCCGACCTGCGAACAGTCCCCTCACATGGCCCGCCATCCGCGACGGACGGATCAGGTTTACAAAGCGCGCATGCTCGCCGCCCACCAGGCCCCAGACCAGCCTGAAGACGATCAGGATCGCCGCCATCCAGCCCGCCGGAACGTGCCAGGGCGACAGGGCGCTGCCCTCCTCCGAAGACAGGAAGGCGACCGCGATCGCGGCCACGAGGAGCCAGTGGAACAGACGGACTCCAGGGTCCCAGGTCTTGATGGATCGGATGGCGGATGGGGCGGGAATGGTCATGGGGGTCTCCGTTTAACCGAAGACTGATCGCCAATCCTGACGTCTGCCTGACGGCTCTGGATTACGGCATTGTCAACGCCTGCAAAACACGCCGTACAGATGATCGCTCCGGGCAAGCTCCAGGCCTGTCGGGCTGGCTGTGGAAACACCCGAAATCGACCTCACACAAAGACATCCCACCGTAAGGTTACGGGATCACTGTATCCGATCCGGATCGCTACATTACCTCTGTCATTGCCTAAGACCCTCGCCCGAGGCCGCCCCAGTGTGCTTGCCGCCCCTCACTCCCACTCGATGGTGCCGGGCGGCTTGCTGGTCACGTCATAGACGACGCGATTGACCCCACGGACCTCGTTGACGATCCGCGTCGCGCATTTGCCCAGCACGGCCCAGGGGAATTCGTAGAAGTCAGCGGTCATGCCGTCGGTCGAGCTGACGGCGCGCAGGGCCAGGACCTTCTCATAGGTCCGGGCGTCGCCCATGACACCGACAGTCTTGACCGGCAGCAGCACGGCGAAGGCCTGCCAGATGCTGTCATACAGGCCGGCCTTGCGGATCTCGTCCAGATAGATGGCGTCGGCCTGCTGCAGGGTCGCCACGGCCTCGGGCGTGATCTCGCCGGGGATACGGATGGCCAGACCGGGCCCCGGAAACGGATGGCGGCCGACGAAGGCATCGGTCAGGCCCAGCTCGCGGCCGAGCGCCCGGACCTCGTCCTTGAACAGTTCACGCAGCGGCTCGACCAGCTTCAGCTTCATGAAGTCCGGCAGGCCGCCGACATTGTGGTGGCTCTTGATGACATGGGCCTTGCCGCTGGAGGACGAGACGCTCTCGATGACGTCCGGATAGAGGGTGCCCTGGGCGAGGAATTCGGCCCCGTCGATCTTGCCGGCCTCGCGGTCGAAGATCTCGATGAAGACCCGGCCGATGATTTTGCGCTTGGTCTCCGGGTCCGAGACACCCGCCAGTTCACCGAGGAATTCCTTCGACGCATCAACGTGGATCAGCGGGATGTTGTAGTGTTCCCGGAACAGGGTCGTGACCTGGGTCGCCTCGTCCTTGCGTAACAGGCCGGTGTCCACGAACACACAGGTCAGCTGGTCGCCGATCGCCTCATGGATCAGCACCGCCGCCACCGAGGAATCGACCCCGCCGGACAGGCCGCAGACGACCTTGGCCGAGCCGACCTGTTCGCGGATCTGGGCGATCTTCTCGTCACGATAGGCGGCCATGGTCCAGTCACCGGACAGGCCGGCGATCCCATGGGTGAAATTCTTCAGCATCGCCGCGCCGCGCGGGGTGTGCATGACCTCGGGGTGAAACTGGACGCCGTAGAAGCGCCGCGCCTCGTCGGCGATGACCGCATAGGGCGAGCCGGCCGAGGTGGCCACAGCCGCGAAACCCTCGGGGATGGCGACGATCTTGTCGCCGTGGCTCATCCAGACGGTCTCATCCTCGCCGACTGCGGCCAAACCGGCCAGCAGGGGCGAAGTCTTCTGGACGGTGATTTCAGCCCGGCCGAACTCGCGATGATGGCCCCCCTCGACCTTGCCGCCCAGCTGTTCGCACATCGTCATCTCGCCGTAGCAGATGCCCAGCACCGGCACCCCGGCCTCGAACACGCTCTGGGGAGCCCGCGGACTGCCCTCTTCGTGCACGCTCTCGGGACCGCCCGACAGGATGATGGCCGCCGGGTTCATGGCCGCCAGCGCCGCTTCAGCCTTGGCGTAGGGATGGATCTCGCAATAGACATTGGCCTCGCGCAGGCGCCGCGCGATCAGCTGGGTCACCTGGCTGCCGAAGTCGACGATCAGGACCTTCTGGTGGTTTTGCGGGGTCATGCGGGCTCCGTCTGCAGGATCGGCGGGGTCAGGGAGAAATGGTCGGGCAGCAGGTCGAGGGCCTCGGCCAGTCGCTGGTCGATCTCGGCCAGGGCGTCGGTCCAGTGTTCGAGGGCGGACAGGTCGGTGCGGCCGTCGCTGACCCCGCGCAGACCGATCACCGGCAAGCCGAAGCGGGCGGCGGCGCGGACCACGGCAAAGGTCTCCATATCGACCATGTCCGCGTCGATGCCGTCATAGCCCGCCCCGGAGACCACGCTGCCGCCACTGGCCAGACGGGCCGTGGGCAGGCCGGCCGGTCCGGCCGCCAGGGTGAGAACCGCGGGTAGCCGGGGATACGGAGTCTCGCCCTTGGGAAAACCCAGGGCGCTGGCGTCCATGTCGCGATAGCTGACGTCAGTGACGCGATAGACCCGGGCATGGTCGAGGCTGCGTGACCCGGCTGAACCGAGCGAGACGATGATATCCGGCAGGCCTGCACGCGCCGCCAATCCGGCCAGGGCCTGGGCCGTGGCCGCCGCAGCCTCGACCGGGCCGACACCGGTAATCAGGGGCTGGATGCGGGCCCGCAGCGCCGGGCCGTATTCGGGCGCGGCTGCCATGACACACAGGGCCGTCAGCGGACCGAAGCGGGCGAGGCTCCAGTCCGGGGTCACCTCTGGCGCTCAAACAGGGCGAAGAAGAAACCGTCGGTCCCGGTCGATGCCGGCGACAGGCGCAGGCGGTTGCCGCCGTCAGCCAGCTCGGCCAGACGGGTGCGGGCGGCCGGGGTCAGGCCGGGCGCGTCCAACAGACGGGCGATCGGCACCGGACGGAAGCCGGGTTGGTCTTCCTGAAAGCCGTCCATCGTGGCCTCGTTCTCGCCGCGCAGCATCGAACAGGTGACATAGGCCAGGCGACCGCCGGGGCGCACCAGACGCACAGCCTGGGCGAGGATGCGGGTCTGCAGGGCGTTCATGCGCTCGACCTCCTCGACCTTCATCCGCCAGGCGTCCTCGGGGCGGCGACGCCAGGTGCCGGTCCCGCTGCAGGGGGCATCGACAAAGACCAGATTGGCCTTGCCGTTCAGGTCCTCAACACCGCCGCCGTTCTGGCCCAGCAGACGCAGATCAGCCTCGACCCCGGCGCGGGCCAGACGCGGACGGATATTGTCCAGCCGTTTCTGCACCACATCACAGCCGATCAGATTGCCCTGCCCGCCCATGGTCTGGGCCAGGCCCACGGTCTTGCCTCCACCACCGGCGCAATAGTCGACGACGGTCAGTCCGGGCGCGGCACCGGCCAGCCAGCAGACCAGCTGGCTGCCCTCGTCCTGAATTTCGACCCGGCCCGACTGGAAGGCGTCCAGGGCCAGAACATTCGGTGCGGGGTCGGACGACAGGCGCAGGCCCCAGGTCGACCAGGGCGTGCGGGTCGGCTGCAGACCGGCGTCGCGCAACTCGGCCATCACAGCCTCGACCGTGGTCAGGGCACCGTTGACCCGAAGATCGACCGGAGCCCGGTCCATCAGGGCGGTCGCCTCCTCGAACCAGCGATCGCCAAAGGTGGTCTTGAAGTCATCGACCACAAATTCGGGCACGCCCGCGGCAACGCCCTCGGGCATCTCGCCGGGCACGGCCGCCAGACGGGCGCGCTCCTGTTTGGACAGCGGCCGCGGGCCGTAGCCGTCGCCGCTGTGCAGGGCCTCGATCTCTTCCAGCGTCAGCCCGTCCAGCACCGACAGGGAGGCGATCACCAGCGCCCGTCCGTCTTCGCGCCCACCCATGGTCCAGACCATCCGTGCCCGGTTGCGCAGCACGTCATAGACGCGCTCGGCCACGGCCCGGCGGTCGCCCGACCCGGCGTAGCGATTGGCCTGCCCCCAGGCCTTGAGCACCACCTCGGCCGGGGACCGGCCCTGGGCGATGCTGTCGAGAACGGAGGCGGCGGCGGTCAGGCGTGCGGCGGGGGTCAAATCAGGCTTTCAAACAAAGAGGGCGACGATGAGCATCACCAGACCGACCAGGGACGCGATCCAGGCCAGGCTGCGGATATAGGCAACGCCGAAGGCATAAAGGGGCAGGTAGAACAGGCGGCCGAACAGATAGAGGTGGCTGCCCAGCAGGGTCAGGCCGGTGCCGTCCCTGGCCGTCATCTGCGCCATAAGGATGGCGGCGATGAAGATCGGCAGGGTTTCGAACAGATTAGCTTGGGCCCGCAGCAGACGTCCGGCCAGCTTGCCGGGAGCCGGCGTTTCGCTGTCGCGGGGCCCCGCATTCCATTTCAGCCCCAGTTCGGCCGTGCGGGCCGAGGCGGCCAGCAGGATCTGCACCAGGGCCAGGATCAGCACCCCGGCCAGTGTCATGAACTCAGGCGTCATCTGCATGGTCGTGCTCCTATCCCTGCCGATAGTTCGGCGCTTCGCGGGTGATCATCACGTCGTGGACATGGCTTTCACGCAGGCCGGCCCCGGTGATACGGACGAATTTCGCCCGTTCCTGGAAGTCGGCGATCGTGGCGGCCCCGACATAACCCATGGCGGCGCGCAGCCCCCCGACCATCTGGTGCAGCACCGGACCGATCGGCCCCTTGTAGGGGGTCTGGCCCTCAATGCCCTCGGGCACCAGCTTCTGGGTGTCGGCCACGTCCTTCTGGAAATAGCGATCGGCCGAACCCGCCCCCATGGCCCCGACCGAACCCATGCCGCGATAGGTCTTGTAGGTCCGCCCCTGGTACAGGAAGACCTCGCCCGGCGCTTCGTCGGTACCGGCGAACATCGAGCCCATCATGGCCACGCTGGCCCCGGCGGCGATGGCCTTGGCCAGGTCGCCGGAATATTTGATGCCGCCGTCAGCGATGATCGGCACGCCGGACTCACGGGCGGCGCGGGCCGCTTCCATGATGGCGGTCAGCTGGGGCACGCCCACACCGGCGACAATGCGCGTGGTGCAGATACTGCCCGGGCCGATACCGACCTTGATGGCGTCGGCCCCGGCGTCGATCAGGGCACGCGCGGCCTCATAGGTGGCGACATTGCCGGCCACGACCTGGATGCGGTTGGACTCGCGCTTGACCCGTTCGACAGCCCGCGCGACCTGAATCGAATGGCCGTGGGCGGTATCGATGACGACCACGTCGACCCCGGCCTCGGCCAGGGCCATCGAGCGTTCGAACCCGGCGTCACCGACGGTCGAGGCGGCCCCGACCAGCAGGCGACCTTCGTCGTCCTTGGCGGCGTGGGGATGGGCCTGGGCCTTTTCGATGTCCTTCATCGTGATCAGGCCGGTGGCGCGATAGTCGGCGTCGACGACGATGACCCGTTCGATCTTGCGATCGCGCAACAGGGCCAGGGCCTCGTCGCGGCCGGCACCTTCGCGCACGGTGATCAGGTCGCCGGTCGTCATCATCTCGACGGCCTTGCGATTCGGATCGGTGTCGAACCGGGTGTCCCGGTTGGTCAGAATGCCGACCAGACGGCCCGTGACCGGATCCACGACCGGGAAGCCGCTGATCTTGCGTCGGGCCACGATCTCCCGGACTTCGCCCAGCGTCGTCTGCGGCGTGATGGTCACCGGATTGATGACCATGCCGCTTTCGTAGCGTTTGACCTCGCGGACCTGATCGGCCTGCTCCTCGACCGTCAGGTTCCGGTGCAGCACGCCGAGGCCGCCACTCTGGGCCATGGCAATCGCCAGCCGGCTCTCGGTGACAGTGTCCATCGCCGACGACGTCAGCGGGATGTTCAGACTGATGTTGCGAGTCAGGCGGGTGCGGACGTCAGCCTCTGCAGGCATGACCTCCGACGGGCCGGGTTCAAGCAAAACATCGTCGAAGGTAAGCCCTTCGCGTATCTCCATGAGGAGTCTCCGTTTTGCGGGCCGCGTATAGCGGTCTCACCCCGGGAACCGCAAGGCCTCACGCGATCTATCGTGACGATAGGAACAAATGACTTGCGGCAGGGTGCCTGCACCCCACATGTAGTTGCAAATGGTTCGCATATTGATCACCACTGTCCGACGCCTCGCGCTCAAGATCGCGAGCTACGGACTGATGCATCTGGTCGTGGCGATTCTGGTGGCCTTCGCCATCACCCGCGACTGGCGACTGGCCCTGGCGGTCGGGGTGATCGAGCCGGTGTTCCAGACCCTCGCCTATTCGATCCACGACCGCGTCTGGCACCGGATCGAGCGCCGCCGGCAGCTGTCCGGCCTCGAAGAGGCGTCCGAGGCCTTCACCGCCCGCCTGGCCCTGATGGCCCCGTACGAACAGAGCCGCGCCCACGGCCACGCGGCCCACAGCCATGCCCTGCCCCGCTCCCTCTCGCAGGTGGCGCTGAAGACGGTGACCTATGGGCTGATGCATTTCAGCGTGGCGGTGACTGTCGCCTTCGCCCTGACCCGCGACTGGCGCATCGCCCTGACCATCGGCACGATCGAGCCCCTGGTGCAGACGGTCTTCTTCACCCTGCACGACCGGATATGGACCGGGATCGAGACGAGGAAGGCCGCGCGGGCCGGGGCCGCGGCGGACGCCGCCCGGGTCGGTGAGGGTCGCTACTGACAGCGCCTTGCAATCCGACCGTGCTGACCTCAGCCGCCCGCCGTATCAACGGGTCTACGCCAATAGAGCACCGGGGTCAGCGATGCTTCTGCCTACGGCGTCGCGCGAACCAGAATCCAACAAATGCGACGGGTACCAGCAGGATCGCCTGCCAGTCACCCGTCGAAAAGGCTCGCATCAGAATCACAACCCAGAGCGCAATGAGAGCGAGAAACCCGATCCAGAAGATCGCAAGGATAGTGTGTTTTCTGGTCATCTGGTTGGCCACCCAAATACGGGCGAGCGTCGCCGCACGGCCAACACTCGCAAACCTTCCTTAACCGGCCGTTGCGGTCCTTTCGGACGAAGGTCGGAAATCCAGCTGAGGTTGACGCGCGGATGCGCTATGCGCGAATCTCAAACTGGGATTTTGGAGGGGCGACATGCGAAGTCTGGCGGCAGGAGACCCCGACCGTGTATTGGGGGGCCATGCGCTGTTCAGCGGTGCCGGGTTTAACCCGGGGGTTGCGGGTGCAATCCAGTGAGAAGTTTCCCGCTGACCTTCAGATACGGCGCACTTGTCATGCTGTGTGCGCTGGCATCAACGGCCTTGGCCATCGGCCTTACAATGCTGATGTACACGCCTTATGCAAATGCCGTGCGAGTTGCATGGGTGGCGATAGTTGCTGCGATTTCAGTTGTAGCAATTTACAAATAGATAAAGACGCTTCGCGATCGCGATGAAAACAGTCAGACTCGGCTCTTGGTTCTGATCGGCCTACCTTTGGCGTTGGGGTTCACAATTACAAAATTGATTGAATTCCTACTGGGTACTCCGAGCTGAACGCCCCGGAAGCACCACAAACATTGGCACCGCCAGACCCGCTCAGTCCCGGCCTGCGCGATCCCGTTTGTCGGCCTTTGACACGATACGCCACCCGCCAATCAACGCCATTCCTACACACAGGCCCAAAAGAAGCTGGAACACGGTAACGATGATGCCGTGCTCCAGCCCCGCCAAGACGTGCAAGGCCACGATAATCGACAGGGCCAGCCATTCCTTCCAGTTGAAGGAGCGAACGAAGGTAATCAGGGACGCGTAGGTCATAGCCCAGCCTTCCCCCCCAGTTCGAAGGCTGGCGCCCTGATTTTCCCAAACCCCGCCACGCGCAAAACGCCCCCCCCTACCGCTTGTTCATCGCCACCAGAAACACCTCGGCGCTGTCCTTCCGGCTGGCGTCGGGCTTGACGTATTTGACCGTCTGGAACTCCTCGCGCAGCCGGGCCAGAACCCCGCCGGCGTCACCGCCCTGGAAATTCTTCGACACGAAATGACCGCCCGGCCGCAGGGTGCGGATGGCGAAATCGGCGGCGATCTCGATCAGGGCGATGATCTTCAGGTGGTCGGTCTGGCGGTGGCCGACCGTATTGTGGGCCATGTCGGACAGCACCAGATCGGGCGGCCCGCCCAGCAGTTCGATCATCTGCTCGTCGACGCCCGGATGGGTGAAGTCGGCCTGGATCAGGGTCGCGCCCGGAATCGGCTCGATCATCAGCAGGTCGACCCCGACCACGCTGGCCGCGCCGCGCGCCAGGGCCACCTGGACCCAGCCGCCGGGGGCCGCGCCCAGGTCGATGACCCGGCTGCCCTTGCGGATCAGTTTGAAGCGGTCGTCGATCCCGGTCAGCTTGAAGGCCGCCCGGCTGCGATAGCCCTCGGCCCGGGCGCGCACCGACCATTTGTCCGACAGCTGACGCTTGATCCATTGCTGACTCGACATCGACTTGTCGTCGGCCGTCTTCATTTTTGTGCCCATGCTGCGACCGGCTGCGGTCCCGCCAGTAGGCAATTTCACCATGCGGCGGCGTTCGGGCGGCTTGTCAGCGGGCTTTTCGTCTTCACTCATCGTTCCCACATAGCCCCCACGACCTTTGCGGGCTATGTCCCGCGCACAATCAAATGGAGCGTGCCGATGGCCGATCAAACCCTGACCCTGACTCTCGACACTGGTGACGTGGTCATCAAACTGCGCCCCGACCTGGCCCCGGGCCATGTCGCGCGCATTTCCGAGCTGGCCTCGGAAGGCTTCTATGACGGCGTGGTCTTCCACCGCGTGATCCCCGGCTTCATGGCCCAGGGCGGCGATCCGACCGGTACCGGCACCTCGGGTTCCAGCAAGCCGAACCTGAAGGCCGAGTTTTCGAAAGAGAAGCACGCCCGCGGCGTCTGCTCGATGGCCCGGACCTCGGATCCCAACAGCGCCAACAGCCAGTTCTTCATCTGCCTGGACGACGCCTCCTTCCTCGACGGCCAGTACACCGTCTGGGGTGAGGTCATCGAAGGCATGGATCACGTCGACGCCCTGCCCAAGGGTGAGCCGCCCCGCGCGCCGGGCAAGATCGTCAAGGCGACGGTCAGCTGATCTGAAGACGGCGGGGGCTCAGTCCCCCGCCCACCAGCGGAAGCGAACTCCGCTGAACGACCGGCCGCCGGCCTTCAGGCTTCCGGTCACGACCGCCCCCTGGTCGCCCAGATTGCGCCGGGCCGTCGCCAGCGCGTCGGCGTCCAGACGCCCGTCAAAGGTGACCTCACCCAACTCTGCTGACCGTCCGGCCAGGCTGATGGTGCTGTCGGTGACCAAATAACGAGACGGAACAACCCGGGTCCGGGTGCCGCTCGCATCCTCAAATTCCAGCATGACCGGGGCCAGACCGGTAATACGTTCGCCGTCTTCCCAGGCTGTGAAGGCCGTATCCTGACCGATGAACAGGTGGATCAGGGTCCAGTCGCCCGTGCGCACCGGTGTCAATGGCCGGTAATAGCCTGACTGATCAGCGCTGATATCGTGGGTGAAGACGGAACCGCCGGGCGGCTGCGCGGGCCGCTCTGCCGGCCGGTCGCAGCCGGCGACGGCCATCAGCAGCAGAACCCCGACGAGCGTGAAAGGCCGGACCAGACGCATTGCGGGCCTCAGGGCAGGTGAATGATGACAGGCAGCCAGCCCGCGGCCTGGCCGAAGGCAATCAGGGCAAACAGCGGCACGGCCAGCAGCATGACCGCCCCGTCCCACAGGGTGGTCAGGAAGAAAGTCGGCCGGACCTCCAGCATCTCTTCATCCTGCCAGGCCGAAAATTTCGGCCAGAACCGGGGCGTCCGCTTCGTGTAGACCAGATAGGGTTCGCCGAATTCCCCGGCCAGCCAGGTTTCTTCCCGTTTCACCGTGGACCGGAAGACCAGATAGGTGACGACCAGGAACAGGCCGGCAATGACGACGCTGCCCGACTGGGCCCCCATGCCGAACGCGCCCATGAAGCTGAAGACGTAGAGGGGGTTCCGGCTGATCGAATAGGGACCGCGATCCACGATCTCGGCCTTCTTGCGACCCCCGATATACAGGGAGCACCAGGCCCGGCCGACAATGCAGATCACGATCAGCGCCAGGCCGAGGGCCTTCAGTCCGCCGGGCAGGACCGGAGGTGTGCCGGCGGGACCGGTTACCGCCGCGAGTCCCAGCAGGACGATGATTCCCACAAACAGAACCAGTTTGCGGATTAGCTGAACCTTCTGGAGATCCAGTCCTTCTGTCGTCGCCATACGCCCGCCCCCGCCAAAGATGGATCGGGGGATGAACCGGATTGCGGCGCGGCGCAACCGGGCAGTTACCGATCCAGGGCGCGATCCAGGGCATGGAAGGCCGCGATCGACAGGTCAGTGGCGCTGATGAACACCGACGGTGTGATGCGCTCAAAGTCGTCTGTGGGGCGGTGGTAGTCGGGGTGATAGTTGACGCCCAGGTACAGGAACGGGATCTGGGCGCGGTAGAATGCCGCATGGTCCGAAGCCTCGACCCAGTTGTCCTCGTCGGTGTCCTGGGGCGTGTCCTTGCCAAAGGCCAGGGTCACAGCGCCGTCAGCCGGAATCGGCTCGAGGATCGGCCGCAGGGCCGGGTTCTGATAAGTCCCGGTGACCCACAGCTTGCCGTCGGTCTCGGCCCGGGCAGTCATGTCGAAATTCAGATTCAGGCTGATCGATTGGAGCGGCACCGGCGGGGCCTCGACGAAATGGGTTGCCCCCAGCAGACCGCGCTCCTCACCGTCGAGGGCCACGAACAGCACGCTGTGCTCAGGGGCCTGGCGCTTCAGTTCGGCCGCGAGCGCCAGCATGGTGGCGACGCCCGAGGCATTGTCGTCGGCCCCGTTGAAGACCTGACCGTCATTGACCCCGACGTGGTCGTAGTGGGCGGTGACGACGATATAGCGACCGCCGACCCGGGTGCCGGGGATCTGACCGATAATGTTGGTGCCGTTGAAGGTCTTGACCCCTTCACGCGTGCGGCCGCGGGCCTCGAACGGCTGCAGCCGGCCCATGCCGGGCGCGGCGACGCCGAGGGCTTCCAGACGCGACACGATATAGGCGCGGGCCCGTTCGCCGCCCGGCGCACCGGTGTCCCTGCCCTCCATATCGTCGGCCGACAGGATACGGACGTCCTCCAGCAGCTGGATGTTGGCAGCCGACGGGGCCGCAACCGGGGCTGCGGCCCCCTCGCCCGTGCTGCCCATCAGCGAACAGCCGGACAACAGGGCGGCGACCGCGAACGGCACCAGGGGGCGGGAAAGGCGGGACAGACGCATGACGGCTCCTGAAGATCGGCCGGCACGCTAGCGAGCCTGGAGGCCGCCGTCAGATTAACTTCCTGTCATGAGCGCAATCGCAGCCACGGCCCCTCGGGTGTCTCGCACCCCGGCGTCAGGGTGCTAGAAAGAACACCCTTACGGACCGCGCGCGATTCCCATGCCCCTGCCCCCTGTCGACCAGTTGACCGAAGACCAGGCCCGCACCGAGCTGGACCGGCTGGCGACCGAGATGGCCGGCCATGACGCCCTGTATTTCACCGAGGATGCACCGCAGATCAGCGACGCCGACTATGACGCGCTGAAGCGCCGGGCCCTGGCCATCGAAACACGGTTTCCAGCCCTGAGCGGTGCCGGCACACCCTCGCAGACGATCGGGGCCCCGGTCTCGACCCAGTTCGCCGAGGTGCGCCACGGCGTGCCGATGCTGTCGCTCGACAATGCGTTTGACGATGGCGAGGTCACGGACTTTGTCGCCCGCATTCGTCGTTTCCTGAAACTGCCCGCCGAACCGGTGGTCTTCGTCGCCGAGCCCAAGATCGACGGCCTGTCAGCCAGCCTGCGCTATGAGCACGGGGTGCTGAAGGTCGGGGCAACGCGCGGCGACGGCCGCACCGGCGAGGACGTCACTGCCAATCTGCGCACCCTGAAGGACATTCCACCAAAGCTGGCGGGATCGGGCTGGCCCGACGTCATCGAGATCCGCGGCGAGGTCTATGCCCCCGGAGACGCCTTTGACGCCTTCAATGCAGAGGCCGAGGCGGCCGGTCGCCGCACCTATGCCAATCCACGCAATTTCGCTGCCGGTTCCCTGCGCCAGAAGGACCCGGCGATCACCGCCCAACGCCCGCTGCGCTTTTTTGCCTATGCCTGGGGCGAGACCTCGGCTCCGTTCGCCGACACCCAGCATGAGGCGATGGCGCGGCTGAAAGACTGGGGCTTTGTCGTCAACGACCGCTCACAGCAGGTGACCGACGTCGCCGGCCTGATCGAGGTCTATCGCGGGCTGGAGCGCGATCGCGCACGGCTCGGCTATGACATCGACGGCGTCGTCTACAAGGTTGACCGCCTGGACTGGCAGGAGCGACTGGGCTTCGTCGCCCGCAGCCCGCGCTGGGCTATCGCCCACAAATTCCCGGCCGAACAGGCGACCACTGTGCTGGAAGGCATCGACATCCAGGTCGGGCGCACCGGCTCACACACTCCGGTGGCGCGGCTGCATCCGGTCACCGTCGGCGGCGTGGTCGTGCGCAACGCCACCCTGCACAATGCCGACGAAATCGCCCGCAAAGACGTGCGCATCGGCGACACGGTGACGCTGCAACGCGCGGGCGACGTCATCCCCCAGATCGTCGGCGTGGTCGATGCCGACCGCCCGGACCGGGGACCGGCCTATGATTTCCCGGTCACCTGCGTCTGTCCGTTGAAGACGGCGCTGGTGAAGGAGACCAACGCGTCCGGCGAGGAGAGCGTGGTGCGGCGTTGCACCGGGGAACTGGCCTGCCCGTTTCAGCGCATCGAACACCTAAAGCATTTCGTCAGCCGCCGCGCCTTCGACATTGAAGGTCTGGGGGAAAAACACCTGATTGGCTTCGTCGAGCGCGGCTGGATCCACGAGCCAGCCGACATCTTCCGACTGGCCCGCGACCCCGAAAAGCTGGACGTCCTGCGGGAAGAGGACGGCTATGGCGAGACCAGTGTCGCCAATCTCGTGGCCGGTATCTCTGCGCGGCGGACCATCAGCCTGGACCGGTTTATCTACGGACTGGGCGTGCGCGACATCGGCGAACAGACCTCGCTGGTTCTGGCCCGGGCCTTCGAAAGCTGGACCGCGTTTGAGGCCGCCTGCGTCGCCGCCTCGACCGGCCTGCCGAGCGACGACTGGGCGACGCTGGCCGACACGCCCGGCGTCTCGGCCCGGGTGCTGACAGCCCTGGCCGAGGCCCCGCCCCGGGCCAGTGATCCGTGGCCCGACGCGCCGATGGATATGAAGATCAGCCACGCCTTCCCCGGCCTGGCCAGCCCGGCCCGGTGCGCGCTGACAGGCCTGGCCGACGACTGGGCCGGTCTGGCCCGACTGGCGGCGGTTGCCCGCACTGAGGGCCCCTCACCCGCCCTCGGGCTGATCGCCGGGCTGTCAGGCGTCGGTCCGGTCGCCGCGCGGGCCCTGGCCCTGTTCTTCCGCGAGACCCACAACCGCGCCATGGTCGACGCCCTTGTGGCCGAACTGGAGCAGATCGAGGACGCCGAGAAGCCGAAATCGGACACCCCCGTCGCCGGCAAGACCGTGGTCTTCACCGGCGCGCTGGAGCGGTTCACCCGCGACGAGGCCAAAGCGAGGGCGGAATCCCTCGGGGCCAGGGTCTCGGGCTCGGTGTCGAAAAAGACCGACTATCTGGTCGCCGGTCCGGGTGCCGGTTCGAAGATGGCCGACGCCGTCAAACATGGCGTCACGGTCCTGACCGAGGATGAGTGGCTGGCCTTGATCGGCGGCTAGGCCGCGCTTCTGGACCAACCACAAGGCTCACCGGCTCCCCCTGTTCTCCGCTCATCCCCGCGAAGGCGGGGACCCAGTGCTTTGGGTGATCCGGTGCCGCCCACATTCGCCGCACCTGTCATCCCGAACATCCAGCCTCACGACAGGACGGGGTCCCCGCCTTCGCGGGGATGATCGGGCTATCTGTTCAGCGCCGCCCGGCCGGCCGGGGCGTAGCGTTCGCCCGAGGCGGCGTCGCGGGGGAAGATGGCCGCGATCGCTGTCAGTTCGTCGGCCGTCAGCACCATGTCCACCGCCGCCACGTTCTCTTCCAGTGTGGCGATCCGACGGGTGCCGGGAATCGGCACCAGATGGTCGCCCCGCGACAGAACCCAGGCCAGGGCCAGCTGGGCCGCCGTGGCCCCGCGCGCCTCGGCCAGCGTCTTAACCTCCTCGACCAGATCGAGATTCTTCTGGAAATTCTCGCCCACGAACCGCGGATTGGTGCGGCGGAAGTCACCCTCTTCCAGATCGTCGATCGAACGGATCGCGCCGCTGAGGAAACCGCGGCCCAGCGGACTGTAGGGCACGAAGCCGATGCCCAGTTCGGCACAGACGTCGAGGATCTCGTCCTCCGGCTCACGGCTCCACAGCGAATATTCGGTCTGCAGGGCGGTGATCGGATGGGTGGCGTGGGCCTTGCGCAGCGTCGCCGGCGCGGTCTCGGACAGGCCGAGGAACCGCACCTTGCCCTCGGTCACCAGCTCGGCCATCGCCCCGACCGTCTCCTCAATCGGCGTGTCGGGGTCGACCCGGTGCAGATAGTACAGATCGACGTGATCCATGTTCAGCCGCTTCAGGCTGCCCTCGATGGCGCGGCGCACATTGGCGGGGCTGCCGTCGACCTTCAGCGCGGTCCGTTCGGCATTATAGCCGATGCCGAATTTCGTGGCGACGAAGGCCTTGTCGCGCCGGTCGGCCAGGGCCTTGCCGACCTGGATTTCATTGGTGTGCGGCCCGTACATCTCGGCCGTGTCAAACAGGGTGACGCCGAAATCCATCGCGCGATGGATCACCGCCGTCGCCTGGGCCTCATCCGAGCCTTTGCCGTAGAAGGCCGCCATGCCCATACAGCCGAGGCCGATGGCCGAGACTTCGGGGCCCTTGGGGCCGAGGGTGCGGGTTTTCATGGGCGAACTCCTGTGAGGGTCAGCCCCACAGGTCGGTGTCGCTCACCCTCGCCGCAACCCCCTAAAGCGGTGCCGCCTGCACTTTCAGCCAGTCCAGCACCTCGCCGTCCAGCAACGGCCCGACCGTCGTCAGGATTTCCGCATGATAGGCGTCGACATAGGCGCGCTCGGGCGGGGTCAGCAGATCGACATCGATCAGTCGCCGGTCCAGCGGGGCGAGGGTCAGCTGGCGGAAGCCGTGCATCGGCCGCTCGCCGCCCGGGATTTGCTCGGGCGCTGTGACCACCTGCAGCGTCTCGATACGGATGCCCCAGTGGCCTTCCTTGTAGTAGCCGGGCTCGTTGGACAGGATCATGCCGGTCAGCAGCGGCTGGCTGTTGGCGGCCTTGGAGATACGCTGCGGCCCTTCGTGAACGCCCAGATAGCTGCCGACGCCGTGGCCGGTGCCATGGTCATAGTCGAGCCCGGCCATCCACATCGGCAGACGCGCCAGCGCGTCCAGCTGATGGCCGGTGGTCCCGGCGGGGAAGCGCACCACGGCCAGGGCGATATGGCCCTGCAGAACCCGGGTGTAGCGATCACGCTGTTCCTGCGTCGGTTCGCCGATAGCCATGGTCCGGGTCACGTCGGTGGTACCGTCCAGATACTGGCCGCCACCGTCCACCAGCAGCAGCGAGCCCTTCTCGATGCGGCGGATGGTGCGGGTCACCGGCTTGTAGTGCGGCAGGGCCCCGTTCGGTCCGGCCCCGGCGATGGTGTCGAACGACAGGTCCTTCAGCTGGCCGGTGGCCTCGCGGAAGCCCTCCAGCGCCTCGACGATTTCGCGCTCGCTGGGCAGGGTTTCGCGGGCCACCGTATCGACCCAGTGCAGGAACCGCGTCAGGGCCGCGCCGTCGCGGATATGAGCCTGACGGCTGCCTTCGACCTCGACCGGGTTCTTGGCGGCGCGCGGCACGGCGCACGGGTCCATGGCCCGCACCACTGTTGCACCCGCCGACTCCAGCCGGTCAAAATACCAGGCCGACGACTGGGCCGGATCGATCATCACCTTGCGGCCCGACAGGGCGTCCAGCGCCGCCGGCAGGGCCTCTTCAGTCTCAAGCGTCACCGCATCACCCAGCCAGCCGGGCAGTGCATTGGTGACCTTGCGCGGGTCGAGGAACAACCGGGCCGTCCCGTCCGCATTGACTATGGCCTGACCCAGCGGCAGAGGCGAGCGGATCACGTCGCCACCGCGCACATTGAACAGCCAGGCGATCGACGTAGGTGCGGTCAGCACCGTCGCCTCGGTACCCGCCTCGGTCAGGGCTGCGCCGATGCGGGCGCGCTTGGAGTCACTGCTCTCACCCGAATAGCGGTCCTCATGCGGGACCACCGGGGCCTGTGGCTGGGCCGGGCGATCGGCCCACGCAACATCGATCGGGTTGAGCTCAACCGGCTTCAACGTCGCGCCGGCCTTGTCGGCCGCGGCCTTCAGCGACGCGAGGGCGTCGGGGCTGTGCAGGCGCGAATCATAGCCGATCACCGACCCCCTGGGTGCGCGGGCCAGCCAGGCGGCGACGCCGTCTTCCAGCGACAGGATTTCGAACTGGCCGGCGTCGACCTGGGCCTTGACCTGAACCGTGTAGCGGCCGTCGGCGAACACCGCGGCGCTGTCCGTCATGATCACCCCGGCCCCGGCCGAGCCGGTGAAGCCGCTGACCCAGGCCAGCCGATCGTTGGCGGGCGGCAGGTATTCGTTCTGATGCTCGTCCTCGTGCGGAACCAGCAGGCCATCGAGGCCCTGCTCGGCCATCTTCGCGCGAACGAGCGGCAGATGTTTGGCCCCGAAGGACGGATCGGTGGTTTCGTCGAATGTCTGGCGCATGGCGTCGACATAGCACCTCCCTCCCCGTCTTGGGGAGGGAGGGACCGGATCAGTTTTGCGGCGCGTTCGGAGTCACGGTGGCAGGAGCCGGCTGCGACGGCGCGGTGATCACGACCGGCGGCGGCGGAGTCGTGGCGCGGGCCTCAGCGGCGCGGGCGTCATTGCTGGCGCGGACAGCCTCTGCCTGGGCGCGTGAGGCGTCGGCGCGCGCAATATCCACGCTGGCCTGAGCCCCGGTGATCTGACCCTGAACCATGGCGGCGTCGGCAGCGGCCTGGGCTCGGGCGGCATCAGCCTGGGCTTCCATCATCCGGGCATCAGCGTCGCCAGGCCCCCGCCCCGCGAACAGGATCCAGAGGACAGCGATCAGCACCAGGCCGCCCAAAACGCCGGCGATCCACCAGCCGGTGTTGGAATCGCGGACCACGACGGTCTCGACCGTCTCGGAATAGACCTGTCCAGTAGGTGGGGTGCTGGCGGGATCGGTGTTGGGGTCAAACTGGGTCATCGGCACATCCTTGGTTGAAATGCCGTAACCTCCGGGCCTCGAACCGGTTCCGCCGTTAACCCACCCGGCGTAAAACCAGAGCGCTCCAGGCGTCATGATGGATGCGCCGCTCGAGGATAAAGCCACGCGAAAGATAGGCCGCGCTGACGCGCCTTTCCTGCGTCCGCAGAAGACCCGACAGGATCGCAACCCCGCCCAGTTTCAGCGCTTCCTTGATGTCCTGCGACAGGGCGACCAGCGGCGGGGCCAGGATGTTGGCGAAGACCAGGTCATAGGGACCATGCTCGCGAACCCGGCGGTCGTTGAGACCCGAGGCGTGGACGAAGCGGGCATCAGCACCGTTCAGTTCGGCATTCTCGTTGGCGATGCGGACCGAGGGGCCGTCGATGTCGGTGCCGACGGCGATACGACTGCCGGTGCGGGCGGCGGCGATGGCCAGCACACCGGTGCCGCAACCGACATCCAGCACCCGTTCGAACTTCTCGCGCTTCAGCAGATCGTCGAAGGCCTCGAGGCAGCCGACGGTCGTACCATGGTGACCGGTGCCAAAGGCGGCCCCGGCGTCGATCTTCAGATTGATCCGGTTCGGCGGCACCCGCCCCTGATCGTGCGCGCCATAGACGAAGAATCGCCCGGCCTCGACCGGCGGCAGGCCGGACAGGGACATGGCCAGCCAGTCGGCGTCGGCGAGTTTCTCGACGAGCACCTTGAGACCATCGCGTCCGGACAGCAGCGCCTTCAGCCCCTCAACCTCATCATCAGTGGTCGGGAAGGCGTCGATGCGCCAGAGGCCGGCGTCCTCGTCCTCTTCCAGAATGGAGTAGGTGACGCCTTCCAGCATCGGATCGGAATCGATGGCAACGGCAGCGGCTTCAGCGGGAACGCGAAGGCCGCGCGCGATAATTTGAATTGCGGACTCGGACATTTCTCAAACGCCGCTATCATGTCGAATCGAAACACACGCCATCGCGCATTTGCGCATCGGCATAAACCGAGGGGTCGGGGAGTTCATGGCCAAGTCACCGTCTAAGTCGCCTAATGCGTCCGCAAGCGCTTCCAAGCCGAAACCGGCAGCAAAGTCGAGCGCTGCACCGAAAACAAGCGCCAAGGCTGCGGCCAAGCCCGCCGCTCCGGCAAAGGCTCCGGTCGTCCGGGCCGCCGCCAAGCCGGCAGTGAAGACTGCTGCGAAGCCGGTGACCAAGGCCGCCGCGAAGCCCGTCGCCAGGGCCGCTGCCAAACCGGCAGCCAAGCCCGCTGCGAAATCGGCCGCGAAACCCGCTGCCAAGGCTGTCGCCAAGCCCGCTGCGGCCAAGGCCAGGCCGGCCACCAAGGCCGTCGCCAAAAAGCCTGCAGCCAAGCCGGCAGCCCGGAAGCCCGCCGCCAAGGCTGCGCCGAAGGTTGCGCCCAAGCCCGTCGCCGCGCGTCCCGCTCCGGTCGCCGCCAAGCCGGTCGTTGCACCGGCACCACGTCCCGCAGTTGCCCCCGCGGCGGCTGCGCCCCGGCCGGCTGCCAAGCCCCAGCCCAAGGGCTTCCTCAACGGCCTGCTGGACATGATTTTCGGCAAGCGCTGATTTTCACGGTATCGGAATCGAAAAGCGCCGGAGGGGCTGTCCCCTCCGGCGCTTTTTTCGTCCGGTGACCGAAGGCGGCAGCCTCAGTCCTCGGGCAGATCCTCGGCCAGGATGGCCATTTCGAACATGAAGGAACCGTCGCCGTCCTCGTCCGCGAAGACGATACCGATGAACTCGTCATCGACATAGACCTCGGCGGAATCGTTCGGTTTGGGTCGGGCCTTAAGCTTGATGCCACCGGCGTTGAAGGTGCGCTTCAGATGGCTCTCGATGCGCTTGATGTCGGATTCGTTCACGGCGGGCCTCGGCAGTCAGTTCAGTGATGGCAGACGCCGCGGACCCTAGAGAATGGCGTCGGCGAGGGAAAGCCTCAGATCACGAAGTCATGGGCGATATCGGCCAGGGTATGGTCCATGGTCCGGGCCGGTGTCGCATCTGTCGGGCAGTTGACCAGCCGCGCCGGGACCCCGGCTACGGTGCAGCCTGCCGGGACCGGCTTCAGCACAACCGAGCCCGATGCCACCTTGGCATAATCGCCGACGATGATGTTGCCCAGGACCTTGGCTCCCGCCCCCAGCAGGACCCCCTTGCCGATCTTGGGATGGCGATCTCCACGGTCGGCACCGGTGCCCCCCAGGGTCACACCATGCAGCATCGAAACCTCGTCGCCCACCACGGTGGTCTCGCCAATGACGATGCCGGTGCCGTGGTCAAGAAACAGACCCGATCCGAGGGTCGCGGCCGGATGGATATCGACCTGGAACAGTTCGGAAATGCGGCTCTGGAAATGGAAGGCCAGGGTCTCGCGTTTCTCGGTCCAGAGCCAATGGGCCACGCGCCACGCCTGCAAGGCCTGAAAGCCTTTGAAATAGAGGAAGGGCTGCAACAGCGAATGAATGGCCGGGTCGCGCTCGGCCACGGCCTGGAGGTCGGCCTCGGCAGCAGCGACCATGGAAGGCTCGGCAGCATAGGCGGCCAGGCACACTTCGCGCACCGTCATGGCACTGAGTTCCTCGTCACCCAGTTTGCGCGCGATCTGGAAGCTCAGGGCTCCGGCAAGGTCGGCGTGGGACAGGATCACGGCGTTAAGCTGCGAGCCCAGCTGCGGCTCGTCGCGGGCCGCCGCCTCGGCCGCCGCGCGCAGACGGGTCCAGATTTCGGGCTGTCTGGCGATGACTTCGAGTACGGGCATCAGGCTTCCTTGTGACGGACCATTATACCCGCCCCAGCATGGCCTGCGCCAGCCGGGGCGGCAGATCGCCTTCCCGGGCCATATGGTAGGCCCGAAGCGTGGTCGCCACCGTAAAGGCGTCGCGGACCGATCCCCGGCCGATCTCGGCCAGCAGTTCCTGGAAGGGCACCCGCACTGAACGGATGATCTCGGTGGGGTCCGGATCGACCGGTACCGGCGTCAGATCCCAGGCCAGCCAGGCGATGGCGCGTTCATCGGTGACAGAGTTGCTCATCTCTATCCTGAGAGCCTCGCGCCACTCGCGCGCCGCCAGACCCGCCTCCTCAGCCAGTTCGCGCTGCACGCCCGCCAGCGGGTCCTCGGCATAGGGCGCGCCACCTTCCGGCATTTCCCACGAATAATTCATCAGGGCGAAGCGCTGCTGACCGACCAGGGTTACCGTGCCGTCGTCGTGCAGCGGCAGCACCCCGACCGACAGATTATGCGGCCGCATCACCACATAATCCGCCTTCATCCCGGTCGGGGCCGTCGCCTCATGGCGGGTCAGTCGCAGCCAGGGCGTGTCGAAAATCGTGGTCGCCCCCGCGTCACGCCACGGCGGCGGGCGGTCATTGCCGTCATCCCAGGCGGGCAGGGGCCGGTCGGCGTCAAAGGTATCGCGAGAGTCGGTCATGGTCCGGGTATGGCGCCGGAGCCAGGTCACGACTAGCTACACTCCATGACCGATACCGATCTGGGTTCCGCCCTTCCCCTGCCGCTTCCGTCCGCCGAAATGCGGGGTCGGCTGGCCACGCGCCGTTCCGGCCCGGCCCAGAGCCTGACCGTCCCGGGGCCTTCGCCGGCCCAGATCGACGAGATTCTGGCGCTGGGCGCGCGCACGCCCGATCACGGCAAGCTGTTTCCGTGGCGGTTCGTCGTGCTGGGTCCGCAGAGCCGGGCCGATCTGGCGCTCCGACTGGAGCCCTTGGCCGCGCGCCAGACCCCGCCGGACAAGGCCCGGTCCGTGCTGGCGAAACTGGTCAATCCGCCGGTGACCCTTCTGGTCGTCTCCGCCCCCATCCCCGGCCACAAGGTCCCGGTGTGGGAACAGGAATTGTCGGCGGGTGCCGTCTGCATGAACCTGGAGCACGCGGCCAATGCCCTGGGGTTCGCCAGCAGCTGGATCACCGACTGGTACAGCTATGATCCCGAGGCGGTGGCCCTGTTCGGCGTCGGACCCGGCGAGCGCATTGCCGGCTTCATCCATGTGGGCAGTCTGGCCGAGGCCCCGCTGGAACGCCCCCGGCCGGTCATGGCCGACAAGATTACCCGCCTGCCCTGACGGGTTCAGGCGGAAGCCTGCACCGAAGCTGCACCGTTCCTGCGCCGATATTCCCTGACCGGCGCAACGCCGCTGGACGCCGCGAGCCGACAACCGTTCCCGAAAGGGAGGCTCGCATGCTTCACACCCGCAGACCGTTCCGGTCATCCTTCTGGCTGAAATTCGGCCTCGATCTGGGACTGGTCGCCGTCGCCGACCTGCTGCTGTTCCTGCACCTGCCCGGAAGCAGCCTGGGCCTGTTCGCCCTGACCGTGGTCGCGGTCGTGGTCATTGCACGGGCGGGTCTGGCGCGCGACGGGCGCGCCCTGACCGCCATCGCCGCCGCCGTCGCCTTCGGATTGGTGCTGGTCGACCGGCCCGGAGTGCTGGCCCTGGCGCTGTTCGGCCTGTCCATCGCCATCGCCGTCCTGTCGGCCCGGGTCCGGGTGGGTGAAACCGCCTGGGGCTGGAGCCAGCGACTGGGCCTGCACTGGATACTCGCCCTGATCGGCCCGCTGTTCGACCTGCTGAAACTGGCCCGCCTCAAACGCCGTCGGCAGACCCGATCGTTGCTCGCCCTGCTGGGCCTCCTGACCATGCCGGTGGTCGGGGGCGCGATCTTCCTGGCTCTGTTCTCTGCCGCCAATCCGCTGATTTCGAATGTCATCGACAGCATCAGCCTGCCGCCACTGTCAGCCGAGGCTATCATACGTGGCCTGCTCTGGCTGGTTGTGACAATCGGTGCCTGGGGCGTGCTGCGGCCGCGATGGAAGCGCCCGATCCTGTCCCTGTCGTCGCGAAAGCCGGGCCGCCCCTCCCCCGGCCTGACCACGTCAATCACCTGGTCCCTGATCGCCTTCAACGCCATCTTCGCCCTGCAGAACGGGCTCGACCTCGCCTTCCTGTGGAGTGGCGCACCGTTGCCGGGGGACATGGGTCTCGCCGACTACGCCCATCGCGGAGCCTATCCCCTGATCGTCACCACCCTGCTGGCCGGCCTGTTCGTTCTGGTCGCCCTGCAGCCGGATTCGGACACCGCGCGCCGGCCGCTGGTGCGCGGGCTGGTCGTCGTCTGGATCGCCCAGAACATGCTGCTGGTCGCCTCCAGCCTGCTGCGCACCGCCGACTATATCGAGGCCTATGCCCTGACCCGGTTCCGCATCGCGGCCATGATCTGGATGGTTCTGGTCGGCATCGGCCTGCTGCTGATCTGCTGGCGGATGCTGCACGACAAGTCCGCCCACTGGCTGATCGACGCCAACGTCGCCATCACCCTCGGTGTGCTTGCCGTCGTCAGTGTGGTCGATCTCGGCGCGGTCGCCGCCGGCTGGAATGTCCGCCATGCGCGCGAGGTCGGTGGGGGCGGCGTCGAACTGGACCTCGGCTATCTGCACAGCCTCGGCGAACCCGCCCTGGTGTCTCTGGTCGAACTGGACCGGGCAACGGCCACCCCGCCCGATCTGCGGGACCGGGCCGCCGCCGTGCGCCACGACATCCTCGCCGACATCGATCGCCGGCAGAACGACTGGCACAGCTGGCGCTGGCGTACGGCACGCCGACTGGAGCGGATTCAGATCCTGTCCGGCGGCCGGCCGATGGCGGCCCCGCTGCCGGGCGAGCGGGACTGGTCCGGTCGACTGAGGCCGCCCCCTGCACCGCCGGTCATCCTGCCGAGGCCGGAACCCGCATACGCCCCGTTGACCTCGCCGGCCGGAGCCTGAACATGGCGATCATGCAATGCACGGTCCTGGTGGTCGACGACGACCCGCACATTCGCGATCTGCTGACCTTCGCCCTGCAGAAGGCCGGACTGGCCACGCGTGAGGCCGCAGATGGCGAGGCCGCCCTGGCCGACATCGCCGCGCATCGGCCCGACCTTGTGGTGCTGGACATCAACATGCCGCGCATGGACGGGATCGAGGTCTGTCGCCGCATCCGCGCCGACGGCGACCTGCCCATCCTGTTCCTGTCCTCGCGCGATGACGAGATCGACCGGATTCTGGGCATGGAGCTGGGGGCCGATGACTATGTCACCAAGCCGTTCAGCCCGCGCGAGGTCGTGGCCCGGGTCGCCGCCATCCTGCGCCGCGTCACCCGCAAGGCCCCGGCACCGACGGCTGGCTATTTCACCCTGGGGGGGCTCAGTCTCGACGCTGACGGCTGGCGCGCCCAATGGCAGGAAGTCGACGTGGCCCTGACGGTGACGGAGTTCAGCATCGTGCGAACCCTGGCCGACGCGCCACGCCGGGTCTTCACCCGCGACGCCATCATTGATCGGGTCCACGGCCCGGGCTTCGCCATGACCGACCGCACCATCGACAGCCACGTCCGCAACCTGCGCGCCAAATTCGCCTCGGTCGGCGGCGCGGACGTGATCGAGACCCGCCCCGGCGTCGGCTATCAGCTGGGCCCCTGCCTCGGCGACGCGGGGTGATCGCACACGCCCGCGCCCTCGTTCGCGCGCTCTGGCCGGCCCTGAGGCTGCGGACCATCCTGCTGTCGGTACTGATGTTCGCGGCCATCCTGCCGGGGCTCAGCGCCATCTTCCTGCGGGTCTATGAGAACACCCTGGTGCGCCAGACCGAGGCGGAACTGATCGCCCAGGCGGCGGCCCTGTCAGCGGTGGCCGAGACCGACTGGCCGGGTGCCGTGACAATCCCGTTCGATCCGGCCCGGCGCCGGATCCCCGGCTACTACCGGCCCGAAGCCGCGACCATCGACCTGGGCTCGACCCCGGTCCTGCCGGCGCGCCCGACCGCAACTGCCCCGACGCTGCCGGCCGAGGCCGCCGCCGTTCGCGTCGGTGATCGCCTTGCCCCGGTGATGGAGGAGACCAGCCGCACCACCCTGGCTTCGATCATCTTCCTCGACCGCAACGGCACGGTGGTGCGCGGCTTTGGTGAAGGCGGCAACTGGGGCGATCTTGAGGAGGTCCGTACCGCCCTTTCGGGGCAGCCGCGCACCGTCCTGCGGCGCAATGATTCCTATCACCCGCGTTATTCGATGGAATGGCTGAGCCGCGCCTCGGCCCTGCGCATCCACCACGCCCGGCCGGTGGTGGTGAACGGACGGGTCGAAGGGGTCATCCTGACCTCCCGCTCACCGCGGGCCCTGTTCAGGGGAATCTATCAGGACCGGATCAAGATCGCGCTGGGCATCGTCGGCACCCTGGGCCTGATCGCCTTCCTCGCAGTGCTGGTGTCGCGCGGCATCGCCCGTCCGATCGAGCGGCTGAGCCGGGCGGCCCGCGACGTCGCCACCGGCGGCGACGGTGAGGTTCCCCCGGCCCCGGCCACCGCCGCCGTGGAAATTCGCGCCCTTTATGAGGATTTCGGCCGGATGGCCCGGGCGGTCGATCGCCGCTCGCGCTATCTGCGCGACTTCGCCGCCGCCGTCAGCCACGAGTTCAAGACCCCGCTGGCCGGGATTCAGGGCGCCGTCGAACTGCTGCAGGACCACGACGACATGGAGCCCGACCAACGCCGCCGGTTCCTGACCAACATCGCCGCCGACGGCCGTCGCCTGTCCGCCCTGGTCACCCGCCTGCTGGATCTGGCAAGGGCGGATATGGCGCGGCCGGAGGCGGGCCTGTCGGTGGATGTGGGGCCGCCGGTGATGAAGGCGGTGGATGCCCGCTCCGACCGGTTGACGATCGACAACCGACTGGACGCGCACGAACCCCGCGTCGCCGTGCCCGCCTCGACGCTGGAGATGGTGCTGTCGACCCTGCTGGAGAACAGTCTTCAGGCCGGTGCCACGACGGTATCGATTGAGGCGCGCCCGACGGTGGATACGCTCATCCTGACTGTGGCCGACGACGGACCCGGATTGGCCCCTGCGGACGCCCGGCGCATCTTCGAGCCCTTCTTCACCACCCGACGCGGCGAAGGCGGTGCCGGTCTTGGCCTGTCGATTGCCCGCGCCCTGCTGGCCGCGAACGGGGCAACGCTGGATCTGGTGCCGACCGACAGCGGCGCGGTGTTTGAACTGGTCCTGCCGGTGGCGGACGCCGCGACGCCCTGACCGGCTACCTATCTGGCGAACAACTGGCCGAGGTCATCAAACCCCTTCATCTCGATGGCATTGCCGCTGGGATCGCGGAAGAACATCGTCGCCTGCTCTCCCGGCTGGCCCTTGAACCGGACATAGGGCTCAATCTCGAACTTCGTGCCCGCCGCAACCAGCCGGTCAGCCAGCGCCTGCCAGTCCTTCATCGCCAGCACCACGCCGAAATGCGGCACCGGTACGTGATGGCCGTCGACCGGGTTTCCGCCGGCATCAGGAGCGGACATTCCGGGAATGAGATGCGTCACGATCTGATGCCCGTAGAAGTCGAAATCGATCCATTCACTGGAACTGCGCCCCTCGGCGCAGCCCATGGTCCCGCCCCAGAATCGGCGCGCCGCTTCGATGTCATGGACGGGAAAGGCGAGATGAAAAGGTCGAAGCGTCATAGCAGGTCTCACCCTCGCCCGCGGTAGGTCGGCACGCCCTGGTCCGGCAGCCACAGCCCTTCGGGCGCGACACCGGTCTGCCAGAAGACATCGATCGGGATGCCGCCGCGCGGATACCAGTAGCCGCCGATGCGCAGCCATTTCGGCTGGAGCAGGTCGGCAATCTTCTTGCCGATGGCCACGGTGCAGTCCTCGTGGAAGGCCCCGTGGTTGCGGAAGGCCGTCAGATACAGTTTCAGGCTCTTGGACTCGACCAGCCAGTCGCCCGGCGCATAGTCGATGACGATATGGGCGAAGTCCGGCTGGCCCGTCACCGGGCACAGGCTGGTGAACTCCGGCACGGTGAACCGGGCCAGATACAGGGTCCCGGCATGGGGGTTGGGGACGCGTTCCAGCTCGGCTGTTTCCGGGCTGGTCGGCTGGACGGTGTGCTGGCCGAGCTGGTGCAGGCCTGAGGTGTCAGTGGTCATGATTTCAGTCTGGAACATCGGCCGCGCGGGACCATCGAAGGGATCGTGGGAGGGGACATACGGCGCTGCCGGAAATTCTCAAAGGCCGGTGCTTGACCACGACCCGCTAGAGGGACCGGGCCGCAAGTCTGGTGATCCAGCGTCCCGCCCGCTCCCTGAGCTCAAGATCGCGCAGCGCGGGCGAGGTATCCTCCGGCAACCGGTCCAGCTGCTCAAAGCGGAAATCCGCTTCCGTCCCCGAATTCCAGGCCTCCTGCAGGGACCGGTGCGGCGATGTGCCGTGCCGCAGGGCGAACCACAGGCCGTTCTTCTGGGTGTCGATATGACGGCTCCTGCCGACCCAGGTGTCCCCGGTCGCGGTCCAGATCACCGCATAGACTCCGGCGATGGTCGGGCACCGCTTGTAGGCGGCAATCAAGGCTTTGCGGTCCGGGGCCGTCATGGCGTTCTCCATTTTACCCGGGTCATATACACGGCATTATTACCCGGGTAAATCCATGGTGATTCCGCCGTCCCGCGCCGGGGAAACAGCCGGCCCTATCCCCGCCCCTGCGACCGCGCCTGGCGTGTATCGGTGCCATGATCCGCCTCTTGGAACCGACGGGAAGCGGACCCAGTGGACTCAGTGGACGGTATTTTTCGGGTTTGCCTTACCCCGCGACAGCCCGCTATCCGTAGCGAAAGACAACTCGGGGAAACATCATGGCTATTCCGGCATCACTGCAAACCGGTCTGAAACTGCCGGTCATCGCCGCGCCGATGTTCCTGGTGTCCGGGCCCGACCTGGTGGTCGAGGCGTGCAACGCCGGCGTCATCGGCACCTTCCCGTCGCTGAACCAGCGCAGCACCGAGGGCTATCGGGACTGGATCCACGAGATCAAGGGTCGCCTGACCCCCGACGCCGCCGCCTTTGGCGTCAATCACATCGTCCACCCGACCAATCCGCGGCTGATGGCCGACATGATGGTCTCGGTCGAGGAGAAGGTGCCGCTGATCATCACCTCGCTCGGTGCTGTGCGCGACGTGGTCGATGCGGTGCACGGCTATGGCGGCGTGGTCTTCCACGACATCGCCAATGTCCGTCACGCCCGCAAGGCGGCCGAGGCGGGTGTCGACGGTCTGATCCTGGTAGCCAACGGGGCCGGCGGCCACGCCGGGGTCGTCAATCCGTTTGCGCTGGTCAATGAGGTTCGCAGCTTCTTCGACGGCACCATCCTTCTGTCCGGCTGCCTGTCGACGGGTTCGGACATCGGGGCCGCCCTGATGATGGGGGCCGACTTCGCCTATATGGGCACCCGCTTCATCTCGACGACCGAATCGATGGCCCAGGGCGAGTACAAGCAGATGATCGTCGACGCCGGGGCGTCCGACATCACCTACACCCCGGCCGTTTCCGGCATCCCGGCGAATTTCCTGACCCCGTCCCTGATCGCCAACGGAATCGACCCCAAGGCCCTGCCCGAGCACAAACTTGACATGGCCGACGAGGCCAAGGCCTGGAAGACCGTCTGGTCGGCCGGCCAGGGCTCGGCCTCGGTGCATGACATCCTGCCGGTGGCGGAGCTTGTCCGTCGGATGGCGGACGAAATGTCGTCAGCCCGTGACAAATTCGTCAAAGACTGGGGTTAGACGCCTCCTCGTTGAAAACGAGGTGAATAATGATGCGTGCCCTGATGATCGCTACCGTCGCTGCCCTGGCTCTGCCCAGCGTGGTCCACGCCCAGGACGTACCCGCCGCGGGCTCCTGGTCATTCGCCGTCGGTGCGGGAACGGACAACCGGTCCAAGGACGCCTCCAAATCAGACGGTGACGCCTATGCCTTCGGTGTGGCGCGCTGGACCAATGCCGACGGCTTCTTCTACGCCGGTCCCTCGTTCCAGACGATCCGCAGTTCCAGCGGCTCCGAGCTGGAAGCCGCGGTCGACGCCGGCATCCGTCCCGAGATCGCCGGCTTCGACGTCGACCTGAACGCCAAATACAAATGGCAGGTCGATGCGATCGACGGTTACGACGCCGACTCCTGGGAGTTTACCGGCAAGATCTCGCGCTCGATCGGCCCGGCCAAGGCCCGCCTGACGGTGCAGTATTCGCCCGACAGCACCGGGTCCTCCAAGGCCTGGACCTGGGTCGAGGGCCAGGTAGGCTGGGAATTCACCAACAAGCTGTCCGGTACGGCCGCCATCGGCCGCCGCGAGCAGGAAACCAGCGTCGACTACACCGGCTGGAACGCTGGCCTGACCTATGCTGTGACCCGCGATCTGGATTTCGACCTGCGCTACTACGACACCGACGCCAACGTCCCCGGCCCGCAATATGCCTCCGCCGTGGTCGGTGAGGTCACCTTTTCCTTCTGATAGTTCTGGTCAAATGACGCTCATGCCCTCACCCTAGGGGCATGAGCTTCAGACCGACGACAATCGAACGCGCCTATCAGCTGGCCGAGGGTGGCGACTGCCGCACCGTCGGCGAAATCAAGCAGAAGCTACAGGCCGAGGGCCACGAGCGCGTACAGGAGAACCTGTACGGGGCGTCCCTGACCGGCGCCCTGCGCAAGCTGTGCCAGAAACACTATGTGCCGTCCGAGGAAGACACCGCCGCCGCCTCAGACGCCGGCGACGATGATGACGACGGCGACGACGACTGACATCCAGAGCCTTGCTTTCGACCAAAAGGCGCGTCACAAGGCTAGACGTCGATCTCTCTGCGTCACGCTCTTGCACCCCTTTGCATCCGCACCGAGGTCTAAAGCCGATCCATTCAGACCCGACAGGCCGATCAGGAGCTATTTCCTGCGGCCAATTCTAACGGAGGTCCTGAAAATGGCTACCGGCACTGTAAAATGGTTCAACTCCACCAAGGGCTATGGCTTTGTCCAACCCGATGACGGTGGCAAGGACGTGTTCGTCCACATCTCGGCCGTCGAGGCCGCTGGCCTGAACGGCCTGAACGAAGGTCAGCAGATCTCCTACGAGATCGAAAGCGACCGTCGCACGGGCAAGGAATCGGCCGGTCAACTCAAGACTGTCGGCTAGATAACGCCAGGAATGGCGGCTGCGTCCCGGACGCAGCCGCCATTTTTTCGTCTGGAAGACGGCGTCCGGTTTCCGAGCCGCCTTCCATAAGAATTCGCGTTGTCCTTGCTATTGATGCGGACAGCGCCCACATAGAAGCTGTCGATCTCTCTGCGTAACGCTGCTGTCCTTTGCATCACGCACTGAGTCAAAAAGCCGATCCCATTCAGACCCGACAGGCCGCACAGGAGCTTTTTCCTGCGGCCAACGCAAATGGAGGTCCTGAAAATGGCTACCGGCACTGTAAAATGGTACAATTCCACTAAAGGCTACGGCTTCATCCAGCCGGATGACGGCGGCAAGGACGTTTTCGTCCACGTCACCGCTGTCGAAGTCTCCGAGCTCAACAGCCTCGACGAAGGTCAGAAGATCTCGTTCGAAGTCGAGCGCGACCGCAAGACGGGCAAAGAATCCGCTACCCAGCTCAAGACGGCTGAGTAGATCAGGTTTCGGCGGCTCAGGCCGCCATCCTGGCTGAAGGGCCGGTGCCTCGCGCACCGGCCCTGAAGCTGTTTTTCAATGGAGTACGCCGATGACGCCTCTGTCCGAGATGATACCGGCGATGCCCGACGCCGACCTCAAGACCCTTCGTGCCAACGCCGAACGTCTGCTGGTTCGCGGCACGGCAGGCCAGATTGCTTCCGCCACCGACATCCTGCCGCTGATCGAAGCCGAATTCGCGGCCCGTATCGCCGCCAAGCCGCCCGCCAAGAAGCGCGCCCCCGCCAAGAAGAAAGTCGTCGCCGCCGCCGATGGTGCCGAACCCGTGGCCAAGGCTGCGCCCAAGAAGCGCGCCCCGGCCAAGAAGAAGATTGCCGCGGACGCCGAAGCGACCGCGAGCTGACGTCAGGACAGGGCCTGATCCAGATCCGCGATCAGGTCCTCGACGTCCTCAACCCCCACTGACAGACGGATCAGGTTCTCGGTCACGCCGCCGGCGTCGCGCAATGCTTTCGGCACCGAGGCGTGGGTCATGATGGCCGGGTGGTTGACCAGGCTTTCAACCCCGCCCAGCGACTCGGCCAGGGTGAAGACCGCGACCCGTTCCAGCACCTGTCGCGTCCGTGCCAGATCACCGTCAATGACCACCGAGACCATGCCGCCGTAGCCGCGCATCTGGCGACTGGCCAGCTCGTGCTGCGGATGACTGATCAGGCCGGGATAGATGACCCGGGCCACGCCCTTACGCTCTTCCAGCCAGCGGGCGATGGTCAGGGCATTCTCGCAATGGGCCTTCATGCGCAGGCCGAGGGTCTTCAGGCCGCGGTTGGCGAGGAAGGCATCGAACGGACCCATCACGCCACCGACCGAATTCTGCAGGAATTTGATCTCGGCCGCGACCTCCGGGTTCCCGGCGACCAGAACGCCACCGATGATGTCGGAGTGGCCGTTCAGATATTTGGTCGCCGAATGCATGACCACATCGGCCCCGAGGCTGAGCGGCTGCTGGCACCAGGGCGTGGCGAAGGTGTTGTCGACCACCAGCAGAAGCCCATGGGCTTTCGCGACCTTCGACAGGGCGGCGATGTCGGCGATCTTCATCATCGGATTGGTCGGGGTCTCGACCCAGAGCATCTTCGTCTTCGGCGTGATCGCGGCCTCGACGGCGGCGATATCGCTGAGATCGACATAGGCGAAGTCCAGCCCCATCGAGCGACGGCGGACCCGCTCGAACAGCCGCCAGGAGCCGCCGTACAGGTCATCGCCGGTGACGATGTGCGACCCGGCGTCCAGCAGTTCCAGCGCCGTCGACGTGGCGGCCATGCCCGAGGCGAAACCGAAGCCCTGCACCCCGCCCTCCAGATCGGCGATACAGGCCTCGAAAGCTTCACGCGTCGGATTCTTGCCGCGGGCGTATTCATAGCCCTTGTTCACGCCAGGGCTTTCCTGGGCGTAGGTCGAGGTGGCGTAGATCGGCGTCATCACCGCGCCCGTGGTCGGGTCGGGACGCTGGCCGGCATGGATGGCGCGGGTCGAGAAACCCTGATCGTTCTTGAGATTGGCCATGGGCTTACCGGTTCAGGCTGAGGTGGTTGATAAGGTCAGTGCGGGTGATCAGGCCAACGAAGGTCTCGCCGTCGAGGACAAGGGCGACGCGGTCGCGGTCGAACACCGGGATCAGGGCATCCAGCGGTTCATTGACCTGAACCGTATCCAGATCGCGGGTCATCACCGTGCCGACCGGCTTCTTGAACCGTTCCTGGCGGGTGATCTCGTCGGTGTTCATCACGTGGATGATGTCGCTCTCGTCGACGATGCCGACCAGACGACCGTCCTGAATGATCGGCAGCTGCGAGACATCGGCCCCGCGCATCCGTTTGAACACCGTGTCCAGCGTGTCGTCCGGGCCGGCCACGACCACATCGCCCTTGGTGTATTTGCGGTGGATCAGGTCGGAGAGATTACCCTGGATGTCGCGCTCGCCCAGGCCCTGATCCGCCAGCCAGGCGTCGTTGTAGACCTTGGACAAATATTTGGCCCCGGTGTCGCACACGAAGGTGACGCAGCGCTTCGGCTCGGTCTGTTCGCGGCACCAGCGCAGCGCCGTGGCGATCAGGGTGCCCGACGAGGAGCCGGCCAGAATGCCTTCCTTCAGCAGCAGTTCACGGACCGTGCCGATCGCCTCGGCATCGGGGATGGAATAGGCCTTGTCGATCAGATCCATATGGGCGGTTTCGGGCACGAAATTCTGACCGATGCCCTCGACGGTATAGCTGCCCTCCGGTCCCGGCACGCCCTCGTTGACGATGCCCGCCAAAACGGAACCGGTCGGATCGGCCAGAATGATCTCGGCGTCGGAGCCCACGCTCTTCAGATACTGGGCGACGCCAGTGATGGTCCCGCCCGAGCCGATGCCGGCGACATAGGCGTCAATGTCATGGCCCATCTGTTCCCAGATCTCGGGACCGGTGGTCGTGAAATGGGCCAGGGAATTGGCGTCGTTGGCGAACTGGTTGACGTAGAAGCCACCCGGAAGCTGCTGGGCCAGACGCTCGGCCATGTCGGTGTAATATTCCGGATGGCCGTGCGGCACGTCCGACCGGGTCAGGCGGACATCCGCCCCCATGGCCCGCAAATGCTGGATTTTTTCCTTGGACATCTTGTCCGGGATGACCAGCAGCACCTTATATCCCTTGGCCTGACCGACGAGCGTCAGCGCCAGACCGGTATTGCCGGCCGTCGCCTCAACGATGGTCCCGCCCGGTTTCAGGAAGCCCTCCGCCTCTGCCGCTGCAATCATCGACAGCGCGATCCGGTCCTTGATCGACCCGCCCGGGTTCTGGGCCTCAAGTTTCAGGAACAGCCGGCACGGGCCCGTGTCGATATTCTTGACCTCAACCATTGGCGTCAGCCCGATCAGATCCAGCAGGGATCCGGCAGGGGCACTCAGAACAGGTTTGGCGGACAGGGGCATTCGTCGACTCCGTGAGCGTTCGCGGCGGAAGCTGATCGTCGGACCCGACGAGGTCAACCCACGCAAGATTTAGCCCTTTGGGGCGAAGCACACTACATAGGTACACAATGACAAAAACACCCCGCAGGCCCGCTTCGGGCCTCCCCGACAAAACCACTCTCCTCGCCTTCCTGACGGAAGCCGGTGGGGCCGAAAAAACCGACATCGCCCGCCATTTCGGCCTGAAAGGCGAGGATCGCCGCCGTCTGCGCGAGATGATCCGCGAGCTGGAGGCCGAAGGCCTGCTGGGCAAACGGGGTCGCAAGACCTTCTCGCCCGCCGGTGACCTGCCCCCCGTCGGCGTCGCCGATGTGGTCGAACGCGACGTGGACGGCGACATGTATGTCCGCCTGGTCGACGCCTCAGCCGATGCGCCCCGCGCCGTCCTGGTGCCCGAGAGCGGGCCCCGGACCGCCCCTGCCCCCGGTATGGGTGACCGGTTGCTGGTCAAATTCGTCAAGGGCGAGGACGGCTGGGAAGCCCGGCTGATCAAGGCGCTGGATGCGGGCACCAACCGTGTCCTCGGCGTGATCCGCAAATCCAACAAGGAAACCCGGGTCGAACCCGTCGACCGGCGCTCGAAAGACGTGCTGGTCATTCCGCCCCTGCAGGCCGCCGACCTGCGCGACGGTGACCTGGTGCTGGCCTCCATCGAGAAGGGCGAGCAACGCTACGGCCCCAAGCGCGGCAAGATCCTTGAGACCATCGGTCGCGAGGATGATCCTCGTGCCGCCTCCCTGATCGCCATCCATGCGCACGGTGTGCCGACGGGCTTTTCCGACGCCGTCGAACAGGAGGCCCTCGATCAGGCCCTGCCGACCCTGAAGGGACGCGAGGACCTGCGCGAGATCCCCTTCATCACCATCGACCCGGCCGATGCCCGCGACCACGACGATGCCGTCTATGCCCACCGGGACGAAGACGCCAAAAACCCCGGCGGCTGGATCGTCTGGGTCGCCATCGCCGACGTCGCCGCCTATGTCCGCCCCGAAACCTCGCTGGACCGCGAGGCCCGGGCCAAGGGCAATTCGACCTATTTCCCCGACCGGGTCGAACCGATGCTGCCCGAGACCCTGTCCAATGGCCTGTGCTCGCTCAAGGAGGGTGAGAACCGCGCCTGCCTGGCCGTACGGATGATCTTCGACAAGGATGGCCGCAAGACCGGCCACCGCTTCGTGCGCGGCCTGATGCGGTCCCACGCCAAACTGTCCTACGAACAGGCCCAGGAGGCGATCGACGGCCAGCCCGGCGATGCCACCGGCCCGATCATGGACGCCATCCTGTATCCGCTGTGGAACGCCTATCACGCCATGCTCAAGGGCAGGCTCAAGCGCAGCCCGCTGGCAATCCAGAGCCCCGAGCGACGCATCATCATGGCCCCGGACGGCGGGATCGCCGCGATCGAGCCGCGCAAGTCGCTGGAAGCGCATCGCCTGATCGAGGAGATGATGATCCAGGCCAATGTCTGCGCCGCCGAGACGCTGGAGCAGAAGCGGACGCCGCTGATCTACCGCATCCACGACACGCCCAGCCAGGAGAAGACCTTCAACCTGGCCGACTTCCTGCAGACCATCGGCAAGCCGTGGAACAAGGGCGAGGCCCCGACCACCAAACGGCTGAACAAGCTGCTGGACGAGACCCGCGACACGCCCCACGCCGACGTCGTCAACGAGGTGGTGCTGCGCAGCCAGATGCAGGCCATCTACAGCCCGGACAACATCGGGCATTTCGGCCTGAACCTTGATCGCTACGCCCATTTCACCTCACCGATCCGGCGCTATTCCGACCTGATCGTGCACCGGGGACTGATCCGTGCCCTTGGTTTGGGCAAGGACGGGCTGACCGACCGCGAGGTGGCCGAACTGCCGGCCATCGCCGAACAGGTGACCACGACCGAGCGCCGCTCGATGGCGGCCGAGCGCGACGCCATGGACCGCTATATCGCCGCCTTCCTCGAGGATCGGGTCGGGGCCACCTTCCCCGGTCGCATCACCGGCGTGACGCGGTTCGGCCTGTTTGTGCGGCTGGAGGAGACCGGGGCCGACGGCCTGTGCCCGGTGTCGTCGCTGGGCAATGAGTATTTCCACCACGACGACCGCGCCCACGCCCTGATCGGGGAGCGCAGCGGCCAGCGCTGGACCCTGGGCCGGCAGGTCGAGGTCAAGCTGCGCGAGGCCACACCGATCACCGGCGGCCTGCTGTTCGAGATGCTCAGCGAGCCCGCGCCGCGCGATCCCGACGCCCCTGCCCCGCGCTACGGCGTGCGGGCCCGGGACCGCGGGCCCGGCGGCAATGGCCCGCCCAAGCGCGGCAGCAAGCGGCCCGGCGGGCCAAAGCCGCCGTCCGGCGGTCTGAAGGGTGTGCGCAAGGGCAAGCGGCGGTGACCTGGCCCTTTGACGCCGCCCGGGACCTGGCTGACGCGCCCGATGTCCAGGCCCGTCAACGGCCGAAGGATGCGGCCACCCTGATCCTGCTGCGCGGAGACCGGCATCCCGAAGTGCTGATGGGCCGGCGCGCCCCCGGCCATGTCTTCATGGCGTCCAAATGGGTGTTTCCCGGCGGCCGCATCGAGCGCGCCGATTTCACCGCCGCAGACGGCGGGGACCTGACCCCCGAGACCCTGCGACTGCTCGCCCGGGAAACCGACGCCCGCCGGGCCCGGGCCCTGGCCATGGCGGCCGTGCGCGAGACGTTCGAAGAGACCGGACTGGTTCTTGGGCGGCCTGCCCCCCCGGCCTCGGTAGCCGGTCCGTGGCGCGAGTACCGGGCGACCGGAGCCCTGCCGGACCTCGCAGCCCTGACCTATGTCGCTCGCGCCATCACCCCGCCGGGTCGGACCCGCCGGTTCGACGCCCGTTTCTTCCTGGCCCCGGTCGAAGCCCTGCTGCATCCGGAACCGACGGCGGGATCAGGCGAACTGGACGAGATCGCCTGGCTGCCGCTGGCCGAGGCGCGTGGCCTGGACCTGCCGGCCATCACCCGCTTCGTCCTGAACGAGATCGCCGACCGACGTGACGGTGGCGACCGGCCCCGGCCGTTCGTACGCATGGTGCGTGGACAGCATGTCGTCAGCCACGAGTGAGTCGTGGCGTCAATCCGCCAGCGGAGCCGTCAGGTCGAACTCGACCCGGAAATGCCGGTTGGCCCGCCGCAGCTCATAGGCAAACGTCTGCCCGGGCTCGATCTCCATGGCCCAGACATTCGTCGTTGAGACCGCTGCATCGCCGGCGTTGAACTGGTCGATGGACTCCTGGTCGACCGGGAACGCCTGCCGGCCGGCCGTGCCTGCGTCGACGGTATCCCCGCCATACCAGTGCAGACCGACCGGCTGTCCCTGCGGATTGCGATGGTCATGCTTCAGCGTCAGGCCTTCACCCGTGCGGGTGATGACCCAGGTCCGCGAGCGGTCCTCACCGATCTGGAACGGGATGCGAATCTCCTGAGCCGAACAGTCGCGCACCTGCATCCGCATCGGCTGGCCGGCCATTTCCGCGTCGGCAGGATCCGTCGTCACCAGCCGCCCGGCAAAACTCTGTCCGCACAGGGCCGTCAGACGGGCGAAAAAGACATCCTGCGGGGCCGCAGCGCGTGGCAGGCCGGCGCAGGACGACAGGATGAAGGCGAGGGCCGCAACGGCCATGAGGGGGATACGGGTCATGGTCTCACCCTAGCTCCTGACACCGCCCACTCAACCCGCCAAGCGCATGGTTGACTTCGCGGCCTTCCCGAGTATGTTCCGCGCCTCTCATTTCAGCGGCTTTCGCCGTCGCAAAGGTAATTACGATGGCCAAACCGGCTTCAATCAAGATCCGCCTGAACTCCTCGGCCGACACCGGCTTCTTCTACGTGACCAAGAAGAATGCCCGGACCATGACCGAGAAAATGGTCGTCAAGAAATACGACCCCGTCGTGCGCAAACACGTCGAGTTCAAGGAAGGCAAGATCAAGTAGGACGCCGTCAGGCGCGCCCGTCGCGCCGTCCGGTCCGAAGATCTGCAGTCACATGAAAACGCCCGGTCGCAGGACCGGGCGTTTTTCTGTGTTCAGGTCCCGGCGGGCGGTCAGGCCGCCCGGGCGACGACCGTATTACGACCGCGGGCCTTGGCCTCATAGACCCCTTCATCGGCCCGTTTGACCAGGGCATCGGGCGTATCGTCAGCCCCGGTCGTCGCCGCCACGCCGATGGAAATGGTGATCGTCAGGTATTCCTCGCCGTCCATGATGCGGAACGGGCCGGCGGCCACGTCCCGGCGGATACGCTCGGCGATCATCACCGCGTCTTCCAGACCGGTTCCCGGCATCACGACGACGAACTCCTCGCCGCCGTAGCGGCACGGCAGGTCGATGGCCCGGACATTGGTGGCCAGCCGCACCGCGAACTCGCGCAGCACCTCATCGCCGGCGTCGTGACCGAAGCCGTCGTTGACCGCCTTGAAGTGATCAATGTCGATGACCAGCACCGCGACCGGGTCGCCCCCCTGCCCGGCCCGGTTGACCATGGCCTGAAGCTGGCCCGCCATATAGCGGCGGTTGTGCAGGCCGGTCAGGGAGTCGGTGACGGCCATTTCGAGGCTGTAGTCGAGCTTCTGGCGCAGGAAGTCAGCGTAGCGTTTTCGCCGGATCTGGGTGCGGGCCCGGGCCGTCAGCTCCTCGGGATCGACCGGTTTGGCCAGAATGTCATTGGCCCCCAGCTCCAGCGCCTTGACCAGGCGCGGCCGGTCGCCGGGATCCACCAAGGCCAGGATCGGTGCCCGGCGTGAGACTTCCTTGGACCGGATCTGGGCTACCAGCCGCAAGCCGTCGAAGCCGCTACTCGAGACATTGACGATGATCAGGTCGATCGGTCCCTGGGCGGCGATCAGGGCGTTGTCGGGATCGGCCTCGATCACCGGACGATGGTCGACAGCCAGCTGGTCAGCGATTCGTTTGGCCTGGGCCTCGTTGTCATCAACGATCAGCACGCGACCACCCGAACCGCGCAGGCGACCGGCACCGTCGGTATCGACGCCCATGCGACGACCGCTTTCCTCGCGATCGCGCAACTCGTCCATCACCGCCTTCAGCCGGACCAGTGAGCGCACACGGGCGAACAATATCGTGTCGTCGATGGGCTTGGTGACGAAGTCGTCAGCCCCGGCGTCGAGGCCGCGGATCTTGTCGTCCCGTCCGTCGAGCGCCGTAACCAGTACGACCGGGATATGGCGGGTCACGGGGTCGGCCTTCAGCCGTCGACAGGTCTCGAACCCGTCCATGCCGGGCATCATCACGTCCAGCAGGATGATATCCGGTCGTTCGCTGGCAGCCATCGCCAGGGCGGTGACCCCGTCGTTGCAGCTCATGACGTCATAGTATTCGAGCGTCAGCTTGGCTTCGAGCAGACGAACGTTGATGTCGACATCGTCGACGACCAGAATCCGCGCTGTCATACAGGTACCGCCGGTTTGACGTCCCCCAGATGCAGCCGGATCACATCGAGGAAATGCATCACCGAGATCGGCTTGGAGATATAGGCCTCGCAGCCGCCCTGGCGAATGCGCTCCTCGTCGCCCTTCATCGCAAAGGCGGTGACGGCAATGACCGGAATATGGCTCAGCTCCTCGTCTTCCTTCAGCCATTTGGTGACTTCCAGGCCGGAAATCTCGGGCAGCTGGATGTCCATCAGGATCAGGTCGGGGTGATGTTCGCGCGCGAGCGCCAGGGCCGACAGGCCCTCACGGGTCTGCAGCGTTTCGTAGCCCTGGGAATCGAGCAGGTCATGAAAGAGTTTCATGTTCAGCTCGTTATCCTCCACGATGAGGACTTTCTTGGACATCTTCACCCGGTCTGTTGCCTCAACGCCTGCGCGGTTTGCGCTGAGGCTTTGCGCCTTCTTCGCGTGCACTCTGATCCGTCCAGTCTTAAGTTGACGTGAAAGCTGGACCCGGAGATCCGACGACGTGACCCTGCGGGCTATCTGCCGCGACTGCCTGTGGAGCGGAGACCAGCGCACCACGCGCTGCCCGGCCTGCGATTCCCGGCGAGTCATCAGCCACGACCAGCTTGCCGACCTGACCATCGCCCATCTGGACTGCGACGCCTTCTATGCCTCGGTCGAGAAGCGGGACCGGCCCGAGCTGCGCGACCGGCCGGTGATCGTCGGTGGCGGCAAACGCGGTGTCGCCTCGACCTGCTGCTATATCGCCCGCCAGTACGGCGTCCATTCCGCCATGCCGATGTTCAAGGCGCTGAAGGCCTGCCCCGAGGCCGTGGTGATCAAGCCGGACTTCAGCAAATACGTGTTCGAGAGCAAACGCATCTTCGACGCCATCGGCCGGCTGACACCGCTGGTCCAGACCCTGTCGCTGGACGAGGCCTGGATCGACCTGTCAGGCACCGAACGGCTGAACGGGGGCCCGGCGGCACTGCAGCTGGTCCGGCTTCAGGCCTGGATTGAGGCCGAGACGGGCCTGACGGTGTCGATCGGACTGGCCTCGAATCGCTTCCTGGCCAAGATCGCCTCCGAACTGGACAAGCCGCGCGGGTTTTCCGTGATCGGGACGGAGGCCCCGGCCCTGCTCGCGCCCAAGCCGGTCAGCATCCTGCCCGGGGTTGGACCGGTCTTCTCCAGGACCCTGCGTAGCGACGGCTACGCCACCATCGGCGATCTGGCGGCCGCCGATCCGCGCGACCTGATCAAACGCTATGGCGAGAGTGGCCTGCGGCTGCATGACCTGGCCAACGGTCGCGACGCCCGCGCCGTCAAACCCGGGCATGAGCGCAAGGGCATGAGTGCCGAGACCACCTTCAACGAGGATTTGAAGACCGCCTCAGACCTTGAGGCCGAGCTCTGGCCCCTGTGCGAGAAACTGGCGTCCAAGGCCCGGCGCGACGGCGTGGCCAGCCGGGTTATCGTGCTGAAACTGCGGCGCACCGACTTCCGCATCATCACCCGCCGCATCAGCCTGGCCGAGCCGGTGCAGACGGCCCGGGCCCTGTTTGCGGCCGGGCGCGTCCTGATGACGCCGGAACTGGGCATTCCCTATCGGCTGATCGGCATCGGCCTCGGCGAAGTGACCGAGGCAGTCGAGACCCCGTCAGCGCTGTTCGAAAGCGCCGAGACGCGGACGCTGAAGACCGAGACGGCCATCGACGTGCTGCGCGCGAAATTCGGTCGTGACGCGGTGATCGCCGGTCGCGCCGTCCGGATACCAAGGAAGACATGACGCCGGCCTTTCACCGCGCTAAACCGCCCTCAAATCCCGTTCAGGAGTCTGCCCATGACCGTCGCTGCCCGCCTCACCGAACTCGGTATCAGCCTGCCGGAACCCGCCAAGGCCGTCGCCAACTACGTGCCCTACGTCCGCAGCGGCAACCTGGTCCATATCTCGGGCCAGCTGTCGAATGACGCCTCGGGCGGCATCAAGGGCACGGTCGGCGATGACGTCTCGCCCGAGCAGGCCCAGGCTGCGGCCCGCATGTGCGGCGTCAACCTGCTGGCCCAGATCTCGGCCGCGCTGGATGGCGACCTGGAGCGCGTCGTGCGTGTGGTCAAACTGGGTGGCTTTGTGCAGGCCGCCGGCGATTTCACCGCCATCCCCGCCGTCATCAACGGCTGTTCCGACCTGATGGTCGAGGTGTTCGGCGACAAGGGCCGCCATGCCCGCTCGGCGGTTGGCGTCTATCGTCTGCCGCTCGGCTTTGCTGTCGAGGTGGATGCCATCGTCGAGGTGAAGTGAGCTTCACGCTAACGATTCACGACGGGATCGCCGATATCGGCGCGGTCGCGTGGGACGCCTGCGCGGCCCCGACCGGCGATCCCTTCGTCTGTTACGCCTTCCTGCATGCCTGCGAGGCCTCCGGCAGCGCGGTTCCGGCCCGGGGCTGGGCCCCGCGACATCTGGCGCTGCGCGACGAGACCGGGGCGGTGCTCGGGGTCATGCCCCTCTATCTGAAGGGCGACAGCCAGGGCGAATATGTCTTCGACCACAGCTGGGCCGACGCCTTCGAACGCGCCGGCGGCCGCTACTATCCCAAGCTGCTGGGGGCTGTGCCCTTCACCCCCGCCACGGGCCCGCGCTTTCTCAGTCACCCCGACGCCGACGCCGCCACGGTGCGCGAGGCGCTTCTGCAGGGATCCCTGGCCCTGGTCGAGCGGCTGGGCGTCTCGTCCCTGCACGTCAATTTTCCGACCGAGGCGGAATGGCAGGCCATGGGTCAGGCCGGGCTGTTACAGCGGCAGGACATGCAGTTCATCTGGCGCAATGCCGACTACGGGACGTTCGACGACTTCCTGGCCGCCCTGTCATCCAACCGGCGCAAGACCATCCGCCGCGAGCGACGTGAGGCGCAGGCCGGGCTCGACATCCGCGTCCTGACCGGCTCCGACCTGACCGAGGCGCACTGGGACGCCTTCTTCGCCTTCTATCTGGACACCGGCTCACGCAAATGGGGGCGGCCCTATCTGACCCGCGACTTCTTCAGCCGCATCGGGTCGACCATGCCCGACAGGATCGCCCTGGTCATGGCCTTCCGCGACGGGCAGCCGATTGCCGGAGCCCTGAACCTGATCGGGCGCGACGCCCTGTATGGCCGCCAGTGGGGGGCACTGGACGACGTGCCCTTCCTGCATTTCGAGCTCTGCTATTATCAGGCGATCGAATTCGCCATCGCCCGCGGTCTGTCGCGGGTCGAGGCCGGGGCCCAGGGCGAGCACAAGATCGCGCGCGGTTATCTGCCCTCCCCCGTCTGGTCCGCCCACCACATCGCCCATCCAGGCCTGCGCGACGCCGTGGCCCATTATCTGGAAGGCGAACGCCCGGCGGTCGCCGCCGGGATCGCCGAACTGACGGCCGACCAGTCGCCCTATCGTTCAGTCTGAGCCCGCCGTCTGGCCGTTTTCGGCGGCGCAGGCGAACAGGATCGCCAGCTCGGCGTTGACCGCCCCGGGTCCGTCCAGCTCGACCACCGCCGTCAGTCGCTCGGACCAGCTTTCGCTGCGGCCCGGAGCCGCGAGCCGGTCGGACTCGCCAGGGGCGAGCTTCAACCCCAGCCGGGCTCCGCCGCCCTTCAAGGGTCGCATCGCCGCGAACTGCACCACGCGGGAGAAGGCCGTATAGCCCTTGCGCTGGCTGACGACGACGTCGTCGAGATCGGCGGCGATCCGTTCGACCGCCTCCAGCGCCGCCAGCGAGCGCGGCTCGGCCCACAGGGCGGCGCGCAGACCCTCAGCATCACTCCAGCCCAGGCTATCCGCCGGCCGGGCCGCGTCGAGAATCATGGCCGCGTGATTGGCGCCGATACCGTGGGTGGCCTTCAGCCAGGCCGCCTGGGCCTTGGGCCGGGTCTCGGGACAGCCCTTGAGGATATCGACCCAGACCGCCAACGGCCGACCTGTTCGGGACTCCAGATTGGCCTGAACGGTGGCGAACCATTTCTTCTGTCGCTCGGTCATCGCCGGGTCGGGCATGGGTCTCTCCAGTTCGGCCGGACTCTCGCGCGTTTCGGCCTGCGGCAAAAGGCCCGAGGCCGGGTTTCGGGGAACCCGGCACCGTCCTCGCGCGCTGAACAGACAGCCTCCCCGGCCCTTCCCATTAAAGGACATATCCATGACCGACCAACGTATCGAAGGCACCGCCACCGAAATGGGCGGCAAGATCCAGACCGGCCTCGGCACCCTGACCGACAATCCCAAGCTGGAGCTCAAGGGTCGTCTGAACCAGGCCAGGGGCAAGGCCCAGGAAATGTATGGCCAGGTGATCGACGGTCTGGACCGACTTGTTGAAAAGGCCCCGTCCGATATCCAGGACCCGGCCCGCACCGGTCTTGAGTTCGCCCGCCGCAAACCGCTTCTGACCACGGCCATTGTCGCCGGTCTGGGCCTGCTGCTGGCCGGTGCCGGTCGCCGCCGCTAGGCCATCGGGCACACCACAAACAGAAAGGGCCCGGGCGTCACCGCCCGGGCCCTTGTCGTTTCAGACCGGTGGTTCAGCCCGCGGTCTCGTCCGCCGGCTCCTTGACCGGCGCGCCGGAGGGGCCGCTGACGTCGAAGACGATCTTGCCGTCCTTCAGCGCCACCTTCACATGACCGCCGCGGGTCAGACGACCGAACAGGATGTCGTCAGCCAGTGGCTTCTTGATATGTTCCTGGATGACCCGCGCCAGCGGACGCGCGCCGTACAGTTCGTCGAAGCCGTTCTTGGCCAGCCAGTCGGCCGCATCGTCGGTCAGTTCAATGGTGATGTTGCGATCCGCCAGCTGGGCTTCCAGCTGCAGGATGAATTTGGTCACCACCAGACGGATGGTCTCGGCAGCCAGCGGCTTGAAGCTGACGATGGCGTCGAGCCGATTGCGGAACTCCGGCGCGAACAGACGCTGGATGGCCTTGTCGTCCTCGCCCTCGACCTTGCCGCGCCCGAAGCCGATCGAGGCCCGGGCATTGTCCGCCGCCCCGGCATTGGTGGTCATGATCAGCACGACATTGCGGAAATCGACCTTCTTGCCGACCGCATCCGTCAGCATGCCGTTGTCCATCACCTGCAGCAGGATGTTGTAGACGTCCGGGTGGGCCTTCTCGATCTCGTCCAGCAGCACCACGGCGTGCGGATGCTGGTCAACGGCATCGGTCAGCAAACCGCCCTGGTCATGGCCGACATAGCCCGGAGGGGCCCCGATCAGGCGACTGACGGTGTGCCGCTCCATATATTCGGACATATCGAAGCGCAGCATTTCAATGCCGAGGGTCGAGGCGAGTTGTTTGGCCACCTCGGTCTTGCCGACACCGGTCGGGCCGGCGAACAGGAAGGAGCCGATCGGCTTTTGCGGGTCGCGCAGGCCGGCGCGGGCCAGCTTCATCGCCGCCGCCACCTGTTCGATGGCTGCGGACTGGCCGAACACCGCCCGGTTCAGGTCGGTCTCCAGCTTCTTCAGCCCCTCGGTGTCGGATTTCGACACCGACTTGGCCGGGATGCGGGCCATCTTGGCGATGACGGCCTCGACCTCCTTCTGGCCGATGACCTTCTTGCGCTTGGATTCCGGCAGCAGCATCTGGCTGGCCCCGGCCTCGTCGATCACATCGATGGCCTTGTCCGGCAATTTGCGATCGGTCATGTAGCGCGCCGACAGCTCGACGGCCGAACGCACGGCAGCCTCGGTATAGCGCAGCTTGTGGTGGGCTTCGTAATAGCTCTTCAAGCCGCGCAGGATCTTGATCGAATCCTCGACCGTCGGTTCGTTGACATCAATCTTCTGGAAGCGCCGGACCAAAGCGCGGTCCTTCTCGAAATGCTGGCGGTATTCCTTGTAGGTCGTCGACCCCATGCAGCGCAGGCTGCCCGAGGCCAGGGCCGGCTTCAGCAGGTTGGAGGCATCCATCGCCCCGCCGGAGGTAGCCCCCGCCCCGATCACCGTGTGGATCTCGTCGATGAACAGGATGGCGTTCTCGTGGTTCTCCAGTTCCTTGACGACCTGCTTCAGCCGCTCCTCGAAATCACCGCGGTAGCGGGTGCCGGCCAGCAGCGCCCCCATGTCGAGCGAATAGATGGTCGCACCTTCCAGCACGTCCGGGACCTCGTGGTTGACGATCTTGCGCGCCAGACCTTCTGCGATGGCGGTCTTGCCGACGCCGGGTTCGCCGACCAGCAGCGGATTGTTCTTGGTCCGGCGGCACAGGATCTGGATCGAGCGATCGACCTCGGCCTGACGGCCGATCAGCGGATCAACCTTGCCCTGGCGCGACTTCTCGTTGAGGTCGACACAATAGGCTTCCAGCGCTTCACCGCCCGATTTGACGGTGGCCGCGTCTTCCGAGTCCTCCGGGCTGTCGCCCTTGCCGGTCCGGGCTTCCGAGGCCCCGGCCTTTTTGGCGATGCCGTGGGCGATGAAATTGACCGCGTCGTAGCGGGTCATGTCCTGCTCCTGCAGGAAATAGGCAGCGTGGCTCTCGCGCTCGCTGAAGATGGCGACCAACACATTGGCCCCGGTCACCTCTTCCCTGCCCGAGCTCTGGACATGGATCACCGCGCGCTGGATCACGCGCTGGAAACCGGCCGTGGGCTTGGCCTCCTCGCCGTCCGAGGTCGCAAGGGCGGCCAGGTCAGTGTCGACATAGAGGGTCAGGGCCGTCTTCAGGGCCACCAGGTCGACGTTGCAGGCGGTCATCACCCCGGTCGCATCGGGGTCATCGATCAGGGCCAGCAGCAGGTGTTCGAGCGTGGCATATTCATGCCGCCGTTCATTGGCGTAGCTGACCGCGCGGTGCAGCGTCTCTTCGAGAGGACGTGAAAATGAGGGCATGAGGGGTATCCTCTCAGTCTTTTTCCATCGTGCATTGCAGCGGATGCTGGTGACGGCGCGCCGTCTCGATCACCTGGGCGACCTTGGTCTCGGCCACTTCGTAGGTGAAGACGCCGCACACCCCGACACCATGCTGATGCACATGCAGCATGATGCGAGTCGCGGCCTCGCGGTCCTTCTGGAAGAACCGTTCCAGCACATAGACGACGAATTCCATCGGCGTGTAGTCGTCGTTCAGGATCAGCACCCGGTAGAGCGAGGGCTTATGAAGCTTGGGCTTTGTTTCGGTGACGGTGGCGGAGCCGAAGCCGTCGCCCTGTCGTTCACCTGGCCGCTTGGAAGGCATTCTTGTTCCGTATCGGGGAGTTGGTAGCTCAGATAAGCAATGATGGCCTGAATTGAAGATGCGTCCAGTCACAGCTTGCGTGACAAATGCATCATGACCGAAGTTTCACGGGTTCCGGCAGCCCCGGCCCGATAGGCTCAGTCCAGCCGCATTATCGTCGGCGGAGGTTTCCATGCCCTTTACCGCCCTGTTCGCCGCCCTGTTGCTGGGTCAGGCCCAGCCCGCCGAACTGCATGACGGCCCCGAACTGACGGCAGCCATCGCCGCCCTCGACGCTGAATTATTTCACGTCATGTTCGACCTGTGCGACCCGGCCGGCCTGTCCGATCTGGTCACCGATGACCTGGAATTCTATCACGACCGGGGCGGGCTGACGGCGACGGGGGCGACCTTCGTCAAGGAGTATGGCGAGAGATGCGCGGGCCCACAGGGTCCCGATACCTTCCACTCCCGCCGGGAACTCGTGCCGGAATCGCTCCGGGTCTATGCCATCCCGGACGTCGGGGCCGTCGAAGAAGGCAGCCACCTGTTCTACGAACGTCAGGGGGACGGACCGGAACATCTGGTCGGGCGGGCACGCTTTTCCGTGCTGTGGCGGCTCGAGGACGGTCACTGGCGTCTGGCTCGGGCCTTCAGCATCGATCACGCTGCCGTCGAATAACGAAAAGGCCCCCCGGATTTCTCCAGAGGGCCTCTCGAAACGCTGATGTGAAGCGCAGGTCGCCTTAGCGGGCGGCCTGGAACTTCTCGACGGAGGCGCTGACGCGCTCGTTGATCGGCTTGAAGCTGTCCTTGACCGAGGCGGTCAGAACGTCCGTCATCTTGGTCATTTCAGCCATGTAGGTTTCCATCGCCGACTTGGCGAAGGTGGTCTGCAGCTCGAGCAGTTCCTGGACCGACCGGGCCTTGGACAGGTTCTGGGCGGCGGCGACGCCGTCTTCCCAGGACTTCTTGCTGAAGGCCAGGGTCTGCGAGGACAGGGCCTCGGCACCACGCTGAGCGGCCGTGGCCGACTCGACGACGGCGTCGAGGTTCTTCTTGCTCTGCGCATTCAGCTCGGTCAGCGAGGCGACCGACTTGTCGATGCCTTCGCGGAAGGCCTGGGCACCGGCGACCTGGGCCTGCTTGGCGCTGGCCTGGACCTTGTCGGCCTGGGCCTTGACGGTCGCGGTGGCGGTTTCGACGGTTTTTTTCACGGTTTCGGCGCTGTCGGCCATGGGGAAGTCTCCTGAAGCTGATCGCGGCGGGGCCGCCAGTTGATGAGTCGGTGACCGACGTTTTCGATCTCCACAGCGCTCATATGGTGCAACTGCGAACATACGTCAAGGGGCATTGTGCATCGCAACATTTCCATGACCGGGGCATGACCGATGTTCAAATCTGCGTTGACTCCTTGTTAACCGCCATGAAACCCAAAGGGCCCCATGCTAGATTTTCTGTCAGCGGCGCGTCCGGCGGTCGCGACCACGCCATAGTAGTGAGGCATCGCTTGCCGATGATCGCAATTCTCCGCCGCAGCCTGATCGCAATGCTGGCCCTGTCCGTGCTGACCCTGTCGCCTGCGACAGGCGCGCCGCCCGTGGCCCAGTCATCAGAGAACGCCCGCTATGCCGCCATCGTGGTCGATGCGGCGTCAGGTGAGGTTCTGTTCGCCCGCTATGCCGACAACCGGCGCTATCCGGCGTCCGTCACAAAGATGATGACGCTCTACATGGCCTTCGAAGCGCTGTCCGAGGGACGGGCCAAGCTGGACGACGTGATCACCGTCTCGCCGCGCGCCGCGTCACAACCGCCGTCCAAGCTGGGCCTGGCGGCGGGCCAAACCATCACCCTGGACGACGCCATGCATGCCACGGCCGTGCGTTCGGCCAATGATATGGCGGTTGCGATCGCCGAACATATCGGCGGCTCCGAAGCGCGGTTCACGGCCCTGATGACGCTGAAGGCGGAAGAACTGGGCATGACCCAGACCCGCTACGTCAACGCCAACGGCCTGCCCGACAGCCGGCAGCTGACCTCGGCGCGCGACCTGTCGATCCTGGCCCGGGCGGTGATGCGCGACTTCCCGCAATACTATCGCTATTTCGGCTTCCACGACTGGAGCTACCAGGGCCGTCAGTACCGCAACACCAACGGGCTGCTGGCAACGGGCCAGGGCTATGACGGCATGAAGACCGGCTACACCAATGCCTCGGGCTACAATCTGGCGGCCTCGGCCGTGCGTGACGGCAAGCGGCTGATCACCATCGTTCTCGGTGGACGGTCCACCGCGTCGCGGAACGCCCACGTCGCCGAGCTGATGGACACCGGCTTCGAACTGGAACGTCTTCGTGACCGCGGTCAGCCGATCCAGGTCGCCCAGGCGTTCTACGAGCAGCGCGGCTTCGGCGTCAGCACCGACAACTCAACCGCGCCGGTTGTCTATGCATCCGCTGACAATGACGGCGACGAGGATGAGGTCACCGCCGTGGCCTACACCGCCGCCCCGGCACCGCCGCCGGCCCTCGCCGCGCGGATGGCCGAACCGGTGGTCCAGGCCGAACTGGCTCCGGCACCGGATCTGACGGCGACGCTGAACGGGGCGCGTCCGTCGCGTCGCGCGGCCGCCACGCCCCCGCCCCGCGCCACACCGGCCCGTCCAGCGGCCGGTCGATGGTCGGTCCAGGTCGGGGCCTTCCGCGACGAAACCGTGGCCAGCGACTGGCTGATTGAGGTCAACCGCCGCTTCCGCAGCCAGTTCACCACCGCCGAACGCTCGGTCCAGACGGCGGCGGGCTGGTATCGGTCGCGCTTCACCGGCCTGACGGAGGATGGTGCCCAGGCTGCTTGCGCCGCCCTGGCCGAACGTCGGGTCACCTGTATGGTCGTGCGGCCGGAATAGACGGCTCAGCCCTTCCTCAACCGGTCCCGGGCTGCATTCAGCCGCGACGCCAGCCCTTCACTGCCACCCTGATCGGGATGGGCTCGCGCCATCAGCCGACGCCAGGCGGTCTGAATCTGTTCGGCGGTGGCGTCCGCGCCGACGCCAAGCACCGAGCGGGCCTCGGCCGCGCTCATCGCCTCACGCCGGGCCGGCACGCTGCGGATGCGGGAATTCATCACCAGCCAAACGCCGGTGCCCAGCAGGCCCGCCGCCGGCAGCCAGGCCCCGCGCGCTGCGGCCAGGGCCCCGCCGGCAAGCAGCACGGCGCTTAACAGGGTGGCCGCTACCCGCCAGTGGCCACGTCGCGGCCCTTCGGTCTGTCGGCCCAGTCGCGCCAGCGCCCAGACGGCAATCCCCGCCAGCGCCAGCCAGATCAGGCCCAAGGGTTCACGCCGCCGCGTCCAGTGCCGCGACCACCTGGTCCAGACCCAGGGCCTTCATCAGGTTGCGCATCTCCTGACGCGCCGCGATATGGGCCAGGGAGACCGAAACCGGCCGCACCTCGGCGGACAGGTCGGCCACGGTCAGGCCAAAGGGAAACAGCTCGCGATAGATGACCCGGTCGCGCAGGCCCGGCCCCATTCGGAAGCCGACCCGTTTGGCCAGTTTCTGAAGCTTGTCGGACAGACGGCGGCGGTTGCGCGCCTCGGCCACGGCCAGACGGTTGGTGACCACGATCCAGTCGATCGAGCCGCCGCGCTCGACCGCACGATGCTTGCGCGCCTCCCAGACGCTTTCGGAATAGATCGACGGCTTCTGCAGCTCCAGCGTCACCGGGTCGACCTGACCCAGCAGGTCGAAATCGACGAAACTGTCGTTCATCGGCGTGACGATCTGGTCAGCCCGGGCATGGGCCGCCCGCGACAGGGCGGTGTCGCCGCCGGGGGTGTCGATCAGAATGACGTCGGCGCGGGCGCGCGCCTCGGCGAAGGCGCGGTCGAAACTGGCGATCTGCTCCGCCTCGCTGGCCCGGGCCAGTTCCTTGCCGTCGCCCATCTCGGGCTCGATCGGCATGGGCAGCACCTGACCGTTGGCGGCCATCCAGGCCGCGCGATTGCTGAAAAAGCGCGCCATCGAGCGTTGGCGCAGGTCCAGATCGATGATCGCCACACGCCGTCCGGCGTGCAGCAGGCCTGTAGCGATATGGATGGCGAGGGTGGACTTGCCCGCCCCGCCCTTTTCATTGCCGACGACGATGACCTGAGGGTCAGCCATTGCGTTCACGATCCCGGTTGTGATCGCCGACTCAACATGAGGCGGTTCACGGGGAGAGTCGCGGCGGGCGCGGTCGGCGTCAACGAAAGGTTAAGCGCGTCTTGTGGATTGCCGCGCTCAGGTGTTGCGGCGGCACCAGGGATCGTCGATCCGGGCGGCGGCACAGACAGCGGCGGCGGCTCCGACCGGAGCCGCGACCTTGAGCCGCACCAGCCGGCGGCCGTTGACGTCGACGCCTTCGAACACCGGGGCGAGGCCGTCCAGAACGCCGGTCCCGGCCTTCGAGCTCAGCCGGGCCCAGGCCAGACGGGCCGAGTCCTCACTGGAATAGGCCCCCAGCTGGATCAGGCTGGTACGAACCGGCCGGGCCGTGGGCGCGGGCTTGAGGGCCGGACGCAGACCGGCCTCGGCGGCGGTCGCCGTCACCCGGGTTGAGACCTGTTGCACTACGGCGCGGGCCACCGCAGGCGCGGCCCGCTCGACCAGACCGTCGAGGCCTCCGTCACGGGCGTCCCACAGGTCATGCGGGTCCATGACCTCGACCCGCAGGGGCGCAGGCTGGGCCGGACGCAGGCCGAGATCGCGGGCCGAAGGCATGGCCTTCGAAACCCGCGATCCATCCAGCGGGATGGCGGCAATGCGGTTGGCCAGATTCTCGAAGCGATGCGGATCGCTTTCGACGGCACCACAGGCACTGAGCCCCGACACGAGGACGGCGGCCAGAGCGGAACGGAACAAGGGCACAGGGATCATGAGCCGACCCTCGCACGACGAGATTTGAAGCCCGGTTCACGAACAGACTTAAGGCCGAAGGTTAATGCGGTAACCATGGCCGGGGCGGCTCGCCCCCGACGTCAGCCGATCGCGCCGACGCAACCCTGGGCATCGCCCGGGGTCAGCAGGGCCTCGGTCAGGGACAGGCTCCAGCCGTGGTGGGTGTGCAGACCCCAGCGGCGGGCTCCGCCGCCGTCGCCGGCGTCGCCGCCGACACTGACGACCACGCGTCGCCCGGCCGGCAGGGCCGTCGGATCGACCTTGCCCACGGCCAGGGCCGTCGGCGTGGTCGGGCTGCCGAACCCGTCGAACACGCTGAGCTCGGACCATTCGCGACGCAGGCCGACCCACCAGGGATTGTCGTTATTGATGGCCAGCACCGCGACGCCTCCCCCGGAGGCCGCAAAGGCCAGGGCGGCCTCGGGATCACGGACCATGCGCAGTTCGGCGGCGCGTCCGAAGCGCAGCCGGGCCCCGTCGAAGGCGCGGGCCGGTTCGCTGGGGGCCCAGACCTGAACCTGCAGCCGACCCTGACGGGCCAGACCCCAGCCGACGATCTCGCGCCACAGGCCGGCGACGGCCTCCTGACTCTCGGGCCGGGCAGCCGCCAGCATCCGCGCCATCACCGCCTGTTCGCGGTCGGGGCGCAATTTGGTGTGCGGGCCGGTCGGAGCGTCCTTGGCCGCGCCGACACGCGAGGCCAGGGCGAGCCGGCGTTCGAACAGGGCCAGGATCTCGTCGTCGAGGTGGTCGATCTCGTGACGGAGGGCGGCCAGGGCCATCTGCTCGGGTGAGATCGGCGCGGCCGACAGGGGGGCCGGGCGGGGTTTCTGAAGTGTGGACTGGGGCACTTGGAGACTTTCAAACGGACGGATTCGACAGGTTGCGAGTGGAACCGCCGCCCCTTCAGGGACGGTCGCCGGCGAGTGGGTCAGGACTACAGGGAGCCCGACGCCTCAGCCGGCGTATCGAAAGCCATAAAAGCCGTAATACAGGCCGTCGGCCGCGAGAACGCGGACGGGATAGGTCGCAGCGAGGGCATGCGAAAGGGCCATGCGATCATCAAGCGCGCAACATCCGTGCGCCGTCAACCCGTATGGGCGCTCAACAGAACAAAACGCGTGCGGTTATCTTCGCTATCCTGAAGATCGTTGCGCAAAATCGACAGTCCGTAGACCTCGGCCGCCCGCACCGGAGCGGCGGCGGCGCGGCTGACGTCCCCGGCCTCGGCCACGGTTCGGGCGGACCCGGCGGTGTCGAACCCCTCGACTGCCGTCAGGCCCAGCTCCGCCAGGGTGCCGGCGCACTGACGCAGGGCGATCGGATGGCTTTCGACCGTGCGGATGTCGGACAGACGGGCCCCGGGAAGGCCCATCAGGGCCAGACGGATCGGACGCCAGACCTCGGTCACCACGGCCATATCCGCGGCGGCGACGAGGGTGGCAGCGGGCTCGACCACGCCGATGAACGAGTTCTCGACCGGGATCAGGGCACAGCCGCAGTCACCCGAGCGCAGGGCATCGAGGGCCTCGGCGAAGGTCTCGAAACCAACGGCATCGTCCCAGGGCCGCAGGTCCAGACAGGCTTCATGGCTGAAGGCCCCCGGCGCACCCTGGTAGGCGACCCGGCCCGGAACGATGGCCTCGGACAGGCCGTCACCGGACATGGTCAGGCGGCCGCCGAGCGGGACTGCCGTCCGGACTTCAGCCGTTCGGCGACGAGGAAGGCCAGTTCCAGCGCCTGGTCAGCGTTCAGGCGCGGATCGCAATGGGTGTGATAGCGGCTGGACAGTTCGTCCTCGGTCACGGCCTGGGCCCCGCCCAGACATTCGGTGACGTTCTGGCCGGTCATCTCCAGATGGACGCCGCCGGGGTGGACACCCTCGGCCTCGGCCACATCGATGAAGGTGCGGACCTCGCCCAGGATGCGGTCGAACGGCCGCGTCTTGAAGCCGTTGGCGGCCTTGAGCGTATTGCCGTGCATCGGGTCGATCGACCAGACCACCCGTTTGCCGGCGGCCTTCACCGCCCGCATCAGCGGCGGCAGGCGCTGGCCGACCTTGTCGTGACCAAAGCGACCGATCACGGTCAGGCGGCCAGGGGTGTTGTCGGGATTGAGCGCGTCGATCAGGGCCAGCAGGTCGTCGGCCTCCATCGTCGGCCCGCATTTGACGCCGATCGGATTCTTGATGCCGCGCATGAATTCGACATGGGCCCCGTCCAGCTGGCGGGTGCGTTCGCCGATCCACAGCATATGGGCCGAGGTGTCGAACCAGTCGCCCGAGCCGCCGTCCAGACGTGTGAGGGCGCTCTCGACGTTCAGCAGCAGGGATTCGTGGCTGGTGAAGACCTCGACCCGGCTCAGGTCCGGATGGCTTTCGGGCGTGACGCCGACGGCCTCCATGAAGGCCAGGGACTCGGTGATCTTGTCGGCCAGTTCGCGATACTGGGCCCCGGCCGGATTATCGCCGGCGAAGCCCGGCATCCAGCGGTGGATGTTGTACAGGTCAGCATAACCGCCGCCGGCGAAGGCGCGCAGCATGTTCAGGGTCGAGGCCGACTGGTTATAGGCCTTGAGCAGCCGCTGCGGATCGGGAATCCGCTCTTCCGGTGTGAACCCCATCCCGTTGATGATGTCACCCCGATAGCTGGGCAGTTCGACGTCGCCGATCGTCTCGACGCCCGATGAACGCGGCTTGGCGAACTGGCCGGCGATGCGGCCGACCTTCACAACCGGCTTGCGCCCGGCGAATGTCAGGACCACGGCCATCTGCAGGATCAGGCGGAAGGTGTCGCGGATGTTGTCGGTCGAGAATTCCTTGAAGCTCTCGGCGCAGTCGCCACCCTGCAGCAGGAAGGCCTCACCGGCCTCGACCTGGGCCAGTTTCGCGGTCAGGCGGCGCGCCTCCCCGGCGAAGACCAGCGGCGGCATGGCACGCAGTTCGTCCTCGACCCGGTGAAGGGCGGCCATGTCCGGATAGTCCGTCGGCATCTGCACGACGGGCTTTGTTCTCCAGCTATCGGGGGTCCAGCGTGTGGTCATGATGCCAAGATAGGCGCGACAGGGTTGCGGGACAATAAAGCCATTGGCCCGGAGACGAATTGAGTCGTGACCGATCGCCGCGCCGGAGACCGGGGCGGATATGGAAGAGCAGGCGGAGCGCCGGACCTTCGCCCGGAAGACTCTTGATGATTTACCGTTTCGACGAAGGCAGACGCTCCGCGTGGACGGGTTTCCACATGCCCTGGGAGTGGCCTCGTTTTTAGCGAGTTCCCCGTACGCACGCGGCGGGCGGGGGCTGCTTGCGAC